>OLNE01000061.1_pt1 | contig 116629 bp, 106 predicted proteins | sample 1672431 | NCBI WGS metagenome assembly OLNE01 (sample SAMEA3136685, study PRJEB25190) | human gut metagenome | reverse complement strand
GAAAGAAATACTTCTCAGTTGCTTCAGGTGGTGGTACAGGACGTACACTTCACCCGGACAACATGGCAGCAGGACCGGCTTCTTACGGTATGACAGATACACTCGGACGTATGCACTCTGATGCACAGTTCGCAGGATCTTCATCTGTACCGGCTCACGTAGAAATGATGGGTCTTATCGGTGCAGGTAACAACCCGATGGTCGGAATGACAGTCGCTGTTGCTGTAAGCATCGAGGAAGCTCACAAAGCTGGTAAATTCTAAGAAAACCGCGTAAAATAAGGGCTTGTGAATGCAGTAGATGGTAGTAAAAAGTAGGAAAATGTAGTTAACTCATACATTACTCATACATTAGTCCTACACCTTACTCATACACTATACGAACTAACAATTTACTGTATTTTCAGTATTTCATTATGCAACCATTGTGGGTCACGCTTAGTATAGACTTTTTCAGTAATGTCGTATATTTCGTGACCCACCATTTTTTTAATGGCATATTCATCAACCCCAGCATTCTTGCACATCGTTATAAAAGTATTTCTACCGTCATGAGGTCTGTGATCTGGATTCAATTCTAAAGCATCAACAAGTGCTTCTATTCTACGTCTATACTTATCATATGTTAGCATTAAATTAGATTTTGCCGTATTCGTATCGGTACAATTAAATAAGTATTCACTGTTCAACTCTTGTGCCTTATTGTACCATTTAATAACAAGAGGTCTAATTCTAGGATGAATAGGAACTGTTCGGTTAGTACCTGCTTTAGTCTTCATATCACCAGTTATTTCCCGGTTTTCAAGATCTACTTTTTCAAGCTCAATCTAAACATTGATTTGATTCGTTCTTTTGTAGATGGAGACGGTGTTCTACTTTCACCCTTCTTATCTACATATATTCCATTTTCCATTGCATCTTTTAAATGAAGCACTCTTACTGAGCTATTTGTACGATGATTTAGATTATGCACAAAGATTAGTTGATAAACACAGTGAAAAGGGAACCCCGTTACTTGACAAAAATGGAAATTGGTTACGGAAAGAAAAATTTACAGATACGAAAGCTATTGGTGTTCATTTAGATATAAACGGGAAGAAAGTAGAAACTGATGCCGGTATGATCGTATATTCTAAAACCGGAACTCATGTATATCCAAGAAAGGAAATCAAATAAGTATGAAAATAACAAAGGATTTAGAAGGAAAAAGAGTAAAAATTACAGATATTGATAACGAAATATTTGAGGGAATTGTATCTGACTATATTTATCCTGAAGATAATGAGCCAGAAGGAGTAGCTGGAATTTGTATCGAAGATTGTCCTCAACGTCCTGGCGACTGGATAGGGTTTAATGAACACGATATTAAAGAAATTAAAATAATAGACTAAAAACATTACGGAAGACTTGGTTAATAGCTGAGTCTTCTATTTTTATGTATGGAGGTAAAAGCAGTGAGTGAAGAAAAAGTAAATTATTTTGAAGAGGAAATGAAAGCTCTTTTAGCCGGTTATATAAGTGATCAGGATACGCATTAAATCAATACGTATGCAAAATTAAGCCAACAGGGTATTACTTTCTTTTGACACCAAATCCTGTTTCTCACATATACTAATATCACATCTGATTGAATCGTTTATATATAAAATCTTCCTTAAAGTTCTAAAAAAAGAAAGGCAGGCTATCCAGATAATGGAGCAACTTATGGATTATGTAAAACCGGAACTGCTTATTGTGACCGCAGTTCTATACTTTTTCGGAATTGCACTTAAACAAGCAGAATTTATCAAAGATAAATATATTCCGATCACGCTTGGGGCGACAGGCATTATCATCTGCGGGATCTGGGTGACATCTACCGCACATTTCGCAGGAGCACAGGATGTGTTGACCGCAGTTTTCGCATCCGTAACGCAGGGCATTGTTGTTGCAGGACTGAGTACCTACATCCATCAGATTATCAAGCAGGCAGGAAAAGAAGAGTAGGAGTAGAAGTGGTATGGCATTAAATGGAATTGACATCAGTAACTGGCAAAGTGGGATCAATCTTGCGGTTGTCCCGTGTGATTTTGTGGTGATTAAGGCGACAGAAGGAACCGGTTATGTAAATCCGGATTACGAAAGAGCCTACCGTCAGGCGAAAACAGCAGGGAAATGCCTGGGCATTTATCACTATGCGTCTGGTGGAAATATACAGGCGGAGGCAGAATATTTTCTGAAGAATGCAGGGAGCCGTGTGGGGGAGGCAATGCTTGTGCTGGACTGGGAAGGGCGGTCCAATCCGGCATTTGGTGTGAATGACCGGGAATGGGTGAAAGCCTGGTGTAATTATATTTCAACAAAGACCAGCGTCAATCCTGTGATTTATGTGCAGCAAAGTATGATGAGCCGATTGCAGAATATCGGAAACTATGGACTGTGGGTAGCGCAGTACGCGAGTATGGAGCCAATCGGGTACCAGGAAAATCCATGGAATGAGGGTGCATATGCCTGTGTGATGCGGCAGTACAGTTCTTCGGGAAGATTAAGCGGATGGAGTGGCAATCTGGATTTGAATAAATTCTACGGAGACCGGCAGGCGTGGAACCGGTATGCTGGAAAAGGAAACCAGACAACTCCAGAGAAACCTTCTGAAGAGGAAGAAAACCAGGAAGGAACTACGCTGGATCTGGTTTTTCGGACGATGCGTGGAGAATTTGGAAATGGGGAAGAACGGAAAAGCTGGCTTGGAACCAGATATGGAGAAGTGCAGGGGATGATCGACTATATTTCCGGTGCCAGTACAGAGACACTGGCAAAGGAAGTGCGTGCCGGGAAATATGGCAACGGGGAAGTGCGGAAAACGGTTCTGGGGAAACGGTATGAAGAAGTACAAAGCAGAGTCAATGCCGAAGAAAACAAGTATCATATCGTCAAATCCGGGGATACGCTTTCGAAAATTGCAGCGATATACGGAACATCTTATCAGGAAATCGCAAGGTTGAACAAACTACAAAATCCGAATCTGATTTATGTCGGTCAGAGGCTGCGGATCAAATAACCGGCTAATAGATTTGATATTCAGAATCTGGTCTTTGAATTCAGTAATTTGACAAAAAGAGCTATTGTTTTCAGCTTTTTGGTGTGCTATGATGAAAAAAATGAATACACAGGAGGTTTTGGGATATGGATAATAACTTAAATGACCAGACAACTGAGAATAGTGAAGGGGAGGAAAAGAGTCCATCTTCTTACACCGATCCCAATGCAGGATATACAGAAGCAGAGCCGCAGGCAAAGAATGACAATAGCGTGCCAAAAGAGGCAGCGGACGATAATTTAAAGCAGGAAGAAAAAAGTCATCCGGCATATACTTACGGTGAAATGCCAAAGTCAGAAAACGGAAGCGGTTACGGACAGTCAGCACCGGGCGGAAGCGCTTGCCATTCCGGAACTTCGGATGGAACTTATGAAAATAATACTTACAACGGAAATTCGTATTATAACGGAACCAATCAGAGCGGAGCTTATACCAATGGGTACTCTGACAACCAGTATCAGAATAGCGGTTATAATACCGGATTTAACGCGAGCGGCTATAATAACAATTACAATAGCCAGAACAATTGTCAGATGCCGCCAAAGCAGATGGATCTATCTCCACTTTCTACCGGAGAATGGCTTTTAACGATGATTGTCGGAATTATTCCATGTGCGGGACTGATTCTGTATATTATCTGGGCGTTTGGTAATAGTGGCAATCTGAACCGGCGTAACTACTGCAGAGCATCCCTGATCCTTCAGGTGATTTCCTATGTGCTTGTGATTTTCTTTGTTATCATCGCAGCGATCGGCAGAGTAAGCTATTATGGTTATTAAATAAGTATCTGGCAGGCTTTTCGGCAGGGCAGCAGTGCTTTGCTGAAAAGCTTTTTCATTTTTTTAGAAATTCTTTAGAAATCTATTCCGGTTCTCTTTAGCTTTAGGAGATAGACTATAGTCAAGGATGAGAAAAAGAGGAGAAAAGCAGTTATGGAAATGAATCATGTACTGGTCGTTGAAGACGACAAGGAAATCAGAGAAGGTGTGGAAATATACCTGAAAAGTCAGGGATACGAAGTATTTCAGGCGGCAGATGGGATTGAAGGTCTGGAAGTGATCGAGAAAGAGGAAATCCATCTTGCAATCGTCGATATTATGATGCCGCGGATGGATGGAATCCGTATGACGATGAAGCTTCGGGAAAAATATGATTTTCCGGTGATCATGCTGTCGGCAAAATCAGAGGAAGTGGATAAGATCATGGGACTGAATATCGGGGCAGATGATTATGTGACGAAGCCATTTACACCGATGGAGCTTCTTGCGAGGGTGAATTCACAGCTCAGAAGATACCGGATGTTTGCAGAGAAGCTAAGAGACCGTGAAGAAAATCAGAATATCCATGTGATCGGCGGTCTGGAGCTGAATGAAGATACGGTGGAGGTATCGGTTGACGGAGAGCCGGTGCGCCTGACACCGATTGAGTACAAAATCCTGCTTCTCCTTATGAAGAGTCCTGGAAGAGTTTTTTCGGCAGAGGAAATTTACGAGCGTGTATGGAATGAAAAAGCGATCAATACCGATACGATCATGGTCCATATCCGGAATATCCGTGAAAAAATTGAGAGCTGCCCGAAAGAACCAAAATATTTAAAGGTGGTGTGGGGCGTTGGATACAAAATCGAAAAACAGGCATAAACTAGGGATTATCCTGATTTTAGGTGTAATCTTACTTGCGACGGTGATCGTGTTAGGAAACTATAATACTTTTTATAAGAATGCAAAAAAGGAGCAGGACAGTCTGACACAGAACTACCGGACGAGTGAGTCCTTTATGAAGACATTTATCCGGGACTGCTATGTATTGTATTCCAAAGAATCCGGAAACGAATATAACGTAAAGTTTCTGGATGATTATTATCCGGAATTTGATGAGAAATTTAACCGGCAGATTGCATATATAAATTACCAGGTGCAGGATGCAAACGGAGAGGTAATCGATGGATACCGGTCGAATAGAGATTCCTGGGAAAAAGTGAAAGATACCGAGCTTGCAGATTATGCTCTTGGGATTAAGATCTCGTTTGACAAAAACGGTGAAATCAAGATTGATCAGGTGATGGGAACGGAAGTAACCAAACAGGAAGCTGTTCTGAAGATCCTGACCTCAAATCTGCCGGAAAAAATATTTGAATATGAAGATGAAAGTGAGATTGAAAATATTTCACCAAAAGACAGGACCTATTATTTCATGATGACGGAAGCAAAGCTGAATGCTTATGTTATGCGGGTATATCCGATTACTTCAATGGTGGGAAACACGGCGGTTTATACAATCTTGACCCTTATATTGTTGGTCGCACTTCTGGCATGGCTGATTCCGATGAAGAAAGATCTGCATACAGGAGATGAAAAAATTTTCCATGTACCATTTGAAATTGCGATAGCGACTGGTATTACTGGAATTAGCCTGATTTTCAGCTATCTTGGAGAACTGATTATGCACGCGAAAGGAAATGTGTGGCCAATCGATTTTCTGGTCTGGTTTGTTTTCTTTGCAGTCATGTACTGGGTATCCGGCTGTGTACGCCAGATCCGGCTTCTTGGAGTAAAGGAATATGTGAAAAAAAGAGTTCTGCTGATCTGGATCTGGAGAAGATTCGGAAACGGAATCCGAGGCGGTATCCGCTGGTGCAAGAATAAGATTGAAGCATTTTATCATTCTCTGGATCAGTTCAATTTCAAGGAAAAGAACAATAAGATTATTTTGAAAATCGTGCTGTTCAATTTCGCAATACTGCTGGTGATCTGTTCATTCTGGTATTACGGAATTGCAGGACTGATCGTATATTCTGTAATCCTGTTCCTGATCCTGCAAAAATATTTTAATGATCTCCGGAAAAAATATGCATTGCTTTTGGAGGCAACCAATAAAATTGCAGACGGAAATCTGGATGTAGAGATTGAAGGTGATCTTGGTGTGTTCAGTCCGTTCCGTAATGAAATCCAGAAGATCCAGACCGGATTTAAGAAAGCGGTAAAGGAAGAAGTAAAAAGCCAGCGTATGAAAACAGAACTGATCACAAACGTATCACATGATCTGAAAACACCGCTGACTGCGATCATAACCTATGTGAATCTGTTGAAAGACGAGAAAGATGAGAAAAAGCGAAAGGATTATATTGATATTCTGGAACGCAAATCTATGCGTCTGAAAGTCCTGATCGAAGACCTTTTTGAGATCAGCAAAGCAAGCAGCCAGAATGTAAACCTGAATTTGATGAACGTGGATATCGTCAATCTGTTTAAACAGGTAAAATTTGAGCTGGAAGATAAGTTCGAAGAAAAAGGTCTGGAGTTCAGGACCACTTTCCCGGAAGAAAAAGTGATTCTTTGTCTGGACAGTCAGAAGACCTACCGGATCTTTGAGAATCTTCTGAATAACATTGTAAAATATGCACTTCCGGGAACAAGAGTTTATGTGGAAATCGAAAAGACGGAGAAAGATGTATTTATCCGCCTGAAAAATATTTCCGCAACCGAGCTCACCTTCAATCCGGAAGAAATTACAGAACGCTTCGTCCGCGGAGATGAGTCCCGCAATACCGAAGGCTCCGGTCTTGGCCTTGCAATCGTAAAAAGCTTCGTAGGTCTCCAGGGTGGAAGCTTCCATATCGAAACCGAAGCAGACCTCTTCAAAGCCGAAATCCGCTGGGCTTTGCCGGGAGAAGAGACAGTGAAGCAGGAAGCATAAGAAAAATAAATGGTACCGGATTCAATTTTTTTTACAACTGAATCTGGTACCATTTATTTTTCCGATTTGTCTCACAACCTACATCATTCAACTTTTTTACTTTGGAAATCCGCTGGAGTAATGAATCTCATAATCATCCGTGATAAAGAGTGCCTCTGCCCCCTTGATTCCTTCGATATATTTCAATCCATCATCTAACCCCATCGCAAAGCAGGTCGTACTAAGTGCGTCCGCTTCCGTAGAAGAGTCACAGACAATACTCACCCCAAGCAGATCATTTTCATAAGGATACCCGGTTTTCGGATCTAAGATATGGTGATAAATCTTGTCGTCCACCTTAAAATACCGCTCATAAATACCGGAAGAAACCACAGATTGATCCTTGATCTTTACACTGGTGATCGCTTCTCCATTCTGTGCAAACGGCTTCTGGATACCGATATTATAATCCGAGCCATCCGGTTTGCTGCCAAGAGCCAGCACATTTCCGCCCAGATTGATCAGCGCATGGGGTACATTCTGCTCTTTCAGATATGCTTTCAGCTGATCCGCAATATATCCCTTTGCAATTCCGCCAAGATCAATAGCCGCCTCCGGATCCAGAAGCTGAACCGTATTTCCATCAACCCTCACATTCTCATATCCGATATGACGTTTCGCTTCCTGAATCGCCGCATCATCCGGAACGGTCCCCGTATTATTCTTAAAATCCCACAAGTCACTAAGTGGAGCGATCGTAATATCAAACTTTCCATCTGCCAGACGGCTGTATTCCACGCCTTTCTGAATCAAATCCACCGTATCACCCGAAAGTGTCACAGGCTCTCCGTTTGCATGGTTCAGCTCATAAATCTCGCTTCCTTCCGAAGTTCGGCTAAACCGCGCATTATAATCCTCACATTTCGCCACACAAGCATCCAGAACATCCTCTGAATCCTTATCATAAACTGTAATCGTCACCACCGTATCAAACACGGTAACCGTCCGCGATACCTGCTGCGGCGAACTCCCAGAACATCCGCCCAGACAAAAAGTCCCAAACAAACTCAAACAAATACCAATTCCCAAACTTTTTATTTTCATCGCAAACCTCCTCAAACCATAACCTACAGTATTGTTTTTTTCATAAACTTCCTAAAAACGACATAATGAAAATTTACGAATCTCAGGTCTGTGCAATCAGCTAATGCACAGCCGTGAGGGAAGCGAAAGTCCTGCACGCCTCTATTTTGTGCAATGAAGATGAAACACAAAAATCGTGGAAGCCATTGCTGAACACGATTTTCGTCCTAAGTGGTTCATCGGAATGGTTTGCACAACTTGAGGCGTGCAGGACTTTCGCTTCCCTCCCGGCGTCTCCATTCTCTTCTTCCACAAACCGTCCTATTCGTCAATTACCCCATTATACGTTTCCCTATGAAAAAAATCAATCGAACACTTGATTGCATTAGATAAAATGATGTGTTAGAATAAACAAAGAAAAAGGAGAACCCTATGAGCCATAAAGAAAATAAGAGCCATGAGGAGAAAGCATCCGGTTTCAAAAAGAATGATCTGATTCTTGTCCTCCTTGTATTTGCTGCGGCAGGCATTTTTTTTGCAGGACATCTATTCACGAGTCAGAAAAGCGCAGGCGTTGTAGAAATACAGATTGACGGGAAAGTGGTAGAGACACTGGATCTGCAGAAAGAGCGTGCATTTAAGATCAACGGAGGAACGAACACCGTACAGATCGAGAACGGAAAAGTGAAAATGGCAGCGGCCAACTGTCCGGATCAGATCTGTGTACACCAGAAAGCAATTTCAAGGAACGGAGAGAGTATTATCTGCCTTCCGAATAAGATCGTTCTGAAAATTGTCGATGGAGAAGAAGCCGAACTGGATGCGGTGACGAATTAAGATATGAAGAAAAATACAGTCAGAATAGCGTGGTTTGGTGTATTTACTGCCCTTGCGCTGATATTTAGTTATGTAGAGACTCTGATCCCGTTTCAGATCGGGATTCCGGGGGTTAAGCTTGGACTGGCGAATCTGATCGTTGTGGTGGCACTGTACAAGATGGGTGGAAAGGATGCCCTGTTGCTTTCGGTGACGCGCATCGTGCTGTCCGGATTTATTTTTGCCAGTCTGTTTAGTATTTTATACAGTCTGGCAGGCGGACTTTTAAGCCTTGCAGTGATGGTGATTTTGAAAAAGCGGGGATCATTCAGTGTTTTTGGAGTCAGCATGGCAGGTGGTGTCTTTCACAATGTCGGTCAGCTGATCGTAGCGATGCTGGTCGTGGAGACATTCAGCGTCGCTTATTATGTGCCGGTGCTTCTGATCGCAGGAGTGATCACCGGATTTATTATCGGAGTTGTGGCAAATGAAATGCTCAAAAGACTTGGCAGCATCGTATTGTCATAGCATGGGAGGAAGAGATGATTTCATATATAAGAGGGGAGCTTGTAGCTCTCGAAGAAGATAAAGTGATCGTAGATGTAGGCGGCGTGGGCTACGGGATTTTTATGTCCGGACAGGCGATGGGACAGCTTCCGCCGGTTGGGAGTAAAGTGAAGATCCACACCTATCTGAATGTCAAAGAAGATGCTATGCAGCTGTATGGATTTTTAAACCGTGATGCGCTTTCTGTGTTCAAGCTTCTGATCGGTGTCAGTGGGATCGGACCGAAAGGAGGTCTTGGGATTCTGGCGCAGCTTACACCAGACGAACTTCGATTTGCCGTGATGTCGAAGGACATCAAGGCAATTTCAGCAGCACCGGGAATTGGCAAGAAGACGGCGGAGAAGCTGATCGTGGAACTGAAGGATAAGCTGAAGATTGAGGACGTACTGGATCACCAGGTAGAAGCGGCAAATGGAGCCGCTGAAGATACGGTAAATGCACAAGGACTTCAGGCAGATGCGGTACAGGCACTTACGGCGCTTGGCTATGGAAGTACTGAGGCACTGCAGGCAGTACGAAAAGTGGAAATGGATGAGAGCACGACGGTGGAAGATCTGCTGAAGGGTGCACTCAAATATTTGATATAAGAGGATTAGGATGGGAAGAAGAATTATTACCACAGAGAATCTGGAAGAGGATGTAAAAATTGAGAGCCATTTAAGACCTCAGCTTCTGGAAGATTATATTGGACAGGCGAAGGCAAAAGAGACTCTTAAGATTTATATAGAAGCGGCAAAAAGCAGGGGAGAGGCACTGGATCATGTGCTGTTTTACGGTCCGCCGGGACTTGGAAAGACAACCCTCGCCGGGATCATTGCGAATGAAATGGGCGTAAATATCAAGATCACGTCAGGCCCTGCGATCGAGAAACCTGGGGAAATGGCGGCAATCCTTAATAATCTCCAGGAAGGAGATGTGCTTTTTGTAGATGAGATCCACCGACTGAACCGGCAGGTGGAGGAAGTACTTTATCCTGCGATGGAAGATTTTGCAATCGATATTATGATCGGAAAAGGGGCTTCGGCAAGGTCGATCCGTCTGGATCTGCCGCATTTTACACTGGTAGGGGCAACCACCCGTGCCGGAATGCTGACAGCTCCGCTCCGGGATCGTTTCGGGGTTGTGAACCGTCTGGAATTTTATACGGAAAAAGAACTGCAGACCATCATCATCCGTTCAGCAGGCGTGCTGGATGTGGAGATCGATGAAAAGGGAGCCCTTGAGATGGCAAGACGTTCCAGAGGAACGCCAAGGCTTGCCAACCGGCTTTTGAAAAGAGTCCGGGATTTTGCCCAGGTCAAATACGAGGGGGTGATCACCGAAGAGGTGGCAAGGCAGGCACTGGATCTTCTGGATGTGGACCGGCTTGGACTTGATCATGTAGACCGTAATCTTTTGACGACCATGATTGAAAAATTTCAGGGAGGTCCGGTAGGACTGGATACCCTTGCGGCAGCGATCGGGGAAGATGCCGGAACCGTAGAAGATGTCTATGAGCCATATCTTCTGAAGAATGGCTTTTTACAGAGAACACCAAGAGGAAGGGTGGTCACAGATCTTGCGTATACCCATCTTGGATTTGACAAGAACGAAGAATAGAAAGGAAAGAGACGATGCTGAAGATAAAACAATATGTGAAAGCAGAGAGTCTGGAGCAGGCGTATGAACTGAACCAGAAAAAGACGAACCGGATCGTCGGTGGAATGCTCTGGCTGAAAATGAGTACTGCGCAGATCCAGACTGCGATCGATCTGTCCGGACTCGGACTGGATCAGATTGAAGAGACGGAGGATGCATGGAAGATTGGATGTATGGTATCCCTTCGTGATCTGGAGTTACACGAAGGATTAAATGAATTGAGCTGCAACATGATCAGAGAAAGTGTGAGAAGTATTGTCGGTGTACAGTTCCGGAATCTTGCGACGATCGGCGGAAGTATTTTCGGACGGTTTGGATTTTCGGATGTACTGACCTGTTTCCTTGCACTGGATACAGAAGTAGAACTTTATAAAGGTGGGATCATTTCTCTGGAAGAGTTTGCAAAGATGGAGAGAGATAATGATATCCTTGTCCGTGTGATCGTAAAGAAAACACCGGGAAAGGGAAGCTATCAGTCACACCGTAATACCAAGACGGATTTTCCGGTACTGGCGGTTGCTGCTGACCGTTATGGAGATGAACTAAAGGTGGCAGTTGGGGCAAGACCGATGAAAGCAGTCTGTATTCACGTTCCGGCAGAACAGCTGGATGCGTGCACAGATCTGAAAAAATTTGCAAAAGAGCTTGCAGCCCAGGTGCCGATGGGAAGCAATATGCGTGGAAGTGCAGCGTATCGTACCCATCTTGCAGAGGTTCTGATCCGCAGAGCATTAGAGAGAATCACAAACGGAGGTGAAAAGAATGCAGATTAGTCTGACACTGAATGGAAAAAAGATTACAGAAGAGATCGCAGCTGATCTGCTTCTGATCGATTTCGTGAGAAATCATGGATGTTACAGCGTAAAGCGCGGCTGTGAGACTTCCAACTGTGGACTTTGTACCGTATTTTTAGATGAGAAGCCGGTACTTTCCTGTTCCGTGCTTGCTGCAAGAGCAGACGGGCACAAGGTAGATACGCTGGAAGGACTGCAGGAGGAAGCAGAAGAATTTGGCTCTTTTATCGCAGGACAGGGGGCGGAGCAGTGCGGATTCTGTAATCCGGGTATGATCATGAATGCAATCGCACTTTTCCGCGAGAATCCGGATCCAAGTGATGACGAGATCCGGGAATACCTTGCGGGGAATCTCTGCCGCTGTTCAGGCTACGAGGGACAGCTCAGAGGAATCCATGATTTTCTGGAGTACAAAAGAAAAGGAGGAGCCAGATGAAAGCAGTAGGAGTACCATTTGTAAAAAAAGATGCGAAAGCACTGGTGACTGGAAAGCCGGTATATACAAATGATCTGGCACCAAAGGATTGTCTGATCGTTAAGCTTCTAAGAAGTCCGCATGCCAATGCGATGATCCAGGAGATCAAGACAGATGCGGCAATGCGTGTGCCGGGAATTGAAGCAATCTATACCTGGAAGGATGTACCGCAGCAGCGTTTTACAATTGCAGGACAGACCTGGCCGGAGCCTAGTCCGTATGACCGGTTGATCCTGGACCAGCATGTTCGCTTTGTAGGAGATCCGGTAGCGATCATTGCCGGAGAAAATGAAGCCTGCGTAGAACGTGCAATGAAGATGATCAAGGTCAAATACGAGGTCCTTCCGGCAGTATTAGATCCTGAGGAAGCGCTGGATGGTCCAATTCTGGTGCATCCGGAGGACAGCTGGAAGGCATTGTGCCCGGTAGGAGCAGATAACAAGCGGAATCTTTGTGCACAGGCAGAAGATGGACATGGGGATGTAGAGAAAGTTCTTGCAGAATGCGATGTTGTTGTAGAACATACATATCATGTCAAAGCGGCACAGCAGGCAATGATGGAACCATTTCAGACGGTCTGCTTTATGGATATGTATGGAAGACTGAATGTGATGAGTTCTACGCAGATCGTTTACCATGTGCGCCGTATTGTTTCCAATGCACTTGGCATACCAAAATCCAAGATCCGTGCGTTTAAACCGAGGATCGGTGGTGGATTTGGGGCAAAACAGACGGCAGTAAGTGAGGTTTATCCGGCGTTTGTAACCTGGAAAACCGGAAAGCCATCGAAAATTGTATTTACAAGAGAGGAATCCCAGATTGCATCCTCACCGCGTCATGATATGGCGGTGACGGTTCGCATGGGAGCAGATAAAGAGGGAAATATCCGGGCAATTGATCTGTATACACTTTCTAACACAGGAGCATACGGGGAACATGGACCGACAACGGTCGGACTTTCCGGACATAAGGCGATTCCGCTTTATGGTTCATTAGATGCATATCGGTTCCGTTACGATGTGGTCTATACCAACCGGATGGCAGCAGGAGCTTATCGTGGATATGGAGCGACGCAGGGAATCTTTGCGGTTGAGACATCTGTTAATGAACTGGCAGAAAAACTTGGCATGGATCCGATGGAGATCCGTATGAAGAATATGGTCAAAGAAGGACAGTTCATGCCGGCATATTATGGGGAGACAGCGAATAGCTGTGCACTTGATAAATGCCTTGCGAGAGTAAAAGAAATGTCCGGATGGGATGAAAAGTATCCAAGAAAAGTTATGCCGGATGGCAAAATCCGCAGCGTCGGAGTAGCACTTGCCATGCAGGGATCCTGCATTTCCAATGTAGATGTCGGATCTGCGACGATCAAACTGGGCGAGGATGGTGTCTACAATATGTCAATCGCGGCAGCGGACATGGGAACCGGGTGTGATACGATTCTTGCACAGATGGCAGCAGAATGTCTGGACTGTGATCTGGATGATATTGCAGTATCCGGAGCAGATACCGATACTTCACCGTATGATTCAGGCTCTTATGCATCAAGTACGACTTATGTGACCGGTATGGCGGTGACAAGAGCCGGTGAGGAACTGAAAAAGCGGATCGTCAGACAGGCAGCGAAGATGCTGAAATGTGAAGTGGATGAGGTTGATTTCGATGGACACATTGCAAGAAGCGATAAGACCGGAGAAGAGGTGACACTTGCGGCAATCGGAGCAGGGGCAATGTGCGGAAGTGATATTGCGCTTCAGGTAACAGAAAGCCACAGTTCGCCGGTATCTCCGCCGCCTTATATGGCAGGCGCTGTTGAAATCGAATTGGATCCGGAGACAGGACATGTCGAGATCCTGGATTACTATGCAGTGGTTGACTGCGGAACTGTTATTAACCCGAATCTTGCGAGGGTACAGGCGGAAGGCGGAATCGTGCAAGGAATCGGCATGACTCTTTATGAGAATATTCAGTACACGGAAAAAGGACAGCTTCTGAACAATTCATTTATGCAGTACAAGATTCCGACCCGAATGGATATGGGAAATCTGCATGTGGAATTTGAGAGCAGCTATGAGCCGACTGGACCGTTTGGTGCAAAATCGATTGGCGAAATCGTCATCAATACACCGGCTCCGGCATTGACGCATGCAATCGCAAATGCAACAGGTCTGTGGTTCCGTGAACTTCCGATTACAAGTGAACAGATTGCAATGGGAATTATGGAAAATGAAAATTAAACTGATTTATCTGGCGGCTGGAAACAGCCGCCGTTTTAACAGCCAAAGGATGCAAAATACAGAACCGCCACAATCAGAAGCAGAGAACAAACTGCTTTATCTGTTGGATGAAAAGCCGATGTTCCGTTATTTATTCGACCGTCTGGTAAAAGTCTGTCAAAGGCATCCGGAATGGGAAATGATTGTGGTAACACAGTATCCGGAGATTGAGCATCAGGTAAAAGCACTTCAGGAAAACGAGCAGCAAGGTGAACGTTTCCCGGTAAAAACAGTGATTTCAAAAGACAGCTATAAAGGAGCAGCCTATTCGGTAAAAGCAGGGATCCGTGCGGCAGGAGATGCTGATGCCTATGCATTTTTTGTGGCGGATCAGCCTTATTTTACAGAAGAAAGCGTGGAAGGATTCCTGGAAAAGATGGAGCGGGAGGCAAAAGTTGTACCGGGATGTGTGACCTGGAATGGACAGGAAGGCAATCCGGTCTGGTTTCCGGCAAAGTACGGGAAAGAACTTCTGGAACTGGAAGGAGATGCCGGAGGAAGAAAGGTGTTCCGCAGATACCGGGAAAAAGCAGTATTTTACGAGGTGAGCCTGGAAAAAGAGCTGGAAGATATTGATTATATGCCGGAAATAGAAAAAATGCGGATAACAGAAGGAGGAACAGAGAAAACTTTCCATGTATATGTTATCGAAAATGGAAAGCTTCAAAGGAAAGAGTCTCTGCTTATGGCACTTGGACTTACGGAGCAGATGGTACCGAGAATTGCTGCCGTGGGTGCGGGAGGTAAGACTTCTCTTTTGAAACAGCTGCTTGCTGAATACCAAGAGAAGGGTACCCTCCCGGTTCTGGTGACTACAACCCATATGAAAAAAGAGACTGCCCCTTATTTTGTAATGGAGGATTCTATCGAAAAAATTCTGGAAGTGCATAAAAGAGAAGGCATGGTGATCGCCGGTCTGGATGCAGGAGGAGGCAGGATCAAAAGCCTTTCTGTACCGGTAATGGAAAAGATCTGGGAGCTTCCTGCGCCGGTTCTTGTGGAAGCGGATGGTGCACGGATGCTTCCGGCGAAAGTGCCGGGGGAGAAAGAACCGGTTATTCCAAAGCAGATCCAGATAGTCCTTTCTGTATATGGACTCGATGCCATCGGACAAAGGATAAAAGACTGCTGTTTCCGGCCTGAGCTTGTGGCACAGGTACTTGGAAAAGCAGTGGAAGAGGTTCTGACGGAGGAGGATCTGGCAGGGCTGGCTGTTTCGGCAAAAGGCGGGAAAAAGAATGTCCTGCCGGAAATGGATTTCTATATTGTGCTAAACAAAGCAGATGACGAAAAACGTCTGAAAATGGCAGAGAGAATCGCCTTAAGAGTAGAACGGGATTCTGGTGAAAAAGTACGGATTACATCGTTTCGTTAATATTTTGGAAAAATAAAGCAATTGTGTGTTGAAAAATGGAACATTGCCGAATTGTCATTGAAAACCATTCGTGCTATCATAGATACGATAGCTTTGACAACGAAAGTTGTAAGTGGGTAGAGAAGGAGGCAAAAAAGTGAGTACGAAGAATAGTAATACTTCACAGGAACTATTTAACCTTAACGGAAAACCATCCTTTGGTCAGGCACTTCCGCTGGCATTCCAGCATGTAGTGGCGATGATCATTGGCTGTGTTGCACCGGCGATCATTCTTGCCGGTGTGTCCGGACTTTCAGAATCAGACACGGTTGTCCTGATTCAGGCATCTCTTGCAATGTCAGCGATTTCGACATTCATCCAGCTTTTTCCGTTTATCAAATTTAAGTCTTATCAGATAGGAGCCGGGCTTCCGGTTATTATGGGAATCAGCTTTGCGTATGTGCCGATCATGCAGTCAATTGCACAGGATGCAGATGTTGGAACAATACTTGGTGCACAGATCGTGGGCGGTATTGTTGCGATTATTGTAGGAATATTTATCAAGCAGATCCGTCATCTTTTCCCGCCGCTGGTTACGGGAACGGTTGTATTTGCAATCGGACTTTCGCTGTATCCGACCGCAGTCAATTATATGGCAGGTGGAGCAGGAAGTGCGGATTATGGTTCATGGCAGAACTGGCTTGTTGCGATCATCACACTGGCAGTCGTAACAGGACTGAATCATTTTGGAAAGGGCTTTTTAAAGCTTTCTTCCGTTTTGATCGGAATCATAGTTGGATATGTAGTTGCGCTTGGCTTTGGAATGGTGGATTTTTCTTCCGTATTAACGGCAAAATGGGTACAGTTCCCACAGCCGATGCATTTCGGAATTAAATTCGAGCCATCCTCATGTGTTGCGATTGCGGTATTGTTTGCAATCAGCTCTATTCAGGCAATCGGAGACTTTTCAGCAACGACGACCGGAGGAATGGACCGTATGCCGACGGATGAGGAATTAAGCGGTGGTATCATTGGTTATGGAGTCAGCAATATTGTCTGCGCATTTTTCAGCGGACTCCCGACAGCAACCTACAGTCAGAATGTCGGAATCGTAAGTTCTACGAAAGTAGTAGCAAAGAGAGTATTTGGAATTGCAGCGATGATCATGCTGGTTGCAGGAATCATGCCAAAGATCGCATACATTCTTCTAACTATTCCGTCATGTGTGCTTGGAGGCGCAACAATCTCTGTATTTGCAATGATTTCCATGACGGGTATCAAACTGATCAATAATTCAAAGATGAATTATAGAAATACATCCATCGTAGGACTTGCCATTGCACTTGGAATGGGTGTGACACAGGCAAATGCAGCACTTGCGCAGCTCCCTGCATGGGTAACAACCATTTTCGGTAAATCACCGGTTGCACTGTCTACTCTGGTTGCAGTGTTCCTGAATCTGGTTTTACCAAAGGAGAAAGAAGAGTAAATGAAGATCCTGATAAGAGGAGCCGGGGATCTTGCCACGGGAATTGCAGCAGAGCTGTGGGAAAGAGGACATCAGATCCTGATGACGGATGTTGCCATCCCACTCACCGTCAGACGTGAGGTGGCATTTTCAAGAGCGGTGTACGAAGAACATGCAGTGGTAGAAGGAATAGAAGCAGTTCTTGCCGAAAATTTTGAAGAAGCAGAAACAATTATGGCAACGCGGAAAATTGCTGTCATGGTGGATGAAAAAGCAGAAGTGCGGAAAGAATATCTGCCGGATGTACTGGTTGACGGGATCATGGCAAAAAAGAATCTTGGGACCCGGATCAGTGACGCTCCTCTTGTTATCGGTATCGGACCGGGCTTTACGGCAGCCGGAGACTGCCATTTTGTGATTGAAACGCAAAGAGGTGAGCATCTGGGCGAAGTGATCCGCGAGGGAAGTGCAATCCCCAACACCGGAATTCCGGGAAATATTGGCGGCTATACGGTGGAACGCCTTTTAAAGGCATCCGCAGACGGAATCATGCATCCGGTCGCGAGAATTGGTGATGTGGTGAAAAAAGGGCAGATTGTTGCAAGGTGCGGAGATGAACCTGTCTATGCGAGGCTCCACGGGATTGTCCGTGGGATGCTCCAGGAAGGTGTACCGGTCAAAAAAGGATTGAAGATCGGAGATGTGGATGCAAGGATAGAGGGAAAACTTTGTTATACGATTTCGGATAAAGCACGAAAGATCGGAAACGGAGTTGCGGAAGCAATCGATCTTGTCTATAAAACAAAATAAAAAGTTGTCTGGACAACTTATTTATCCATCCTTTTTATGGTAAAATATAAAAAGGCTTGGGCAGAATACCTGCCGCAGTGACGGCAGGTATTTTTATGCCATAATCCATATAAAGTGAGGAACAAAAAATGAAACTGGTAAGAACAGAAGATGCAGTGGGGCAGGTGCTGTGCCATGACATTACACAGATTATTCCGGGAGTTGTAAAGGATGCTGTTTTCCGGAAGGGACATATTGTTACCGAAGAAGACATTCCGGTACTTTTATCTGTGGGAAAAGAGAATCTTTATATCTGGGAAAAACAGGAAGGTATGCTTCATGAAAATGAGGCGGCTGAGATCTTGCGTCAGATCTGTCAGGGTGAGCATATGCATCCTTCCGAAGTGAAGGAAGGAAAAATCGAACTGATCGCCGACTGTGAAGGGGTATTGAAGATCAATACCGAAAAGCTGAATGCGGTGAACAGTCTTGGTGAGATGATGATCGCATCCAGACATGGAAATTTTCCGGTGAAAACCGGAGATAAGATTGCAGGAACAAGGATCATTCCGCTTGTGATCGAAGAAGAAAAGATGCAGAAGGCCTGTGAAGTGGCAGGAAAAGAACCGATTTTCCGGATTCTTCCGTACCAGAAGAAAAAAGCGGGAATCGTAACGACGGGAAGCGAAGTGTATTATCACCGGATCGAGGATAAATTTACTCCGGTTGTGATCGAAAAACTGAAAGAATGTGGCGTTACAGAGGTGAAGCAGATCCAGTGCAACGATGATCATGAGATGATCACAGAAGCAATCCAGACTCTGATCGAGGATGGTTCTGACCTGATCGTCTGTACCGGTGGAATGAGTGTAGATCCGGATGACAGGACTCCGCTTGCGATCAAAAATGCCTGTATGGAAGTGGTGACTTATGGGGCACCGGTTCTTCCGGGAGCCATGTTTATGCTTGCTTATTGTGAAAAAGAAGGCAGACAGATTCCGGTCATGGGTCTTCCGGGATGCGTGATGTATGCAAAACGGACGATTTTTGATCTGGTTCTTCCGAGGATTATGTGTGATGAAAAGCTGCATGAAAAAGATTTCCGGCTTCTTGGACAGGGAGGACTTTGTCTGTCCTGTCCGGTGTGTACTTTTCCAAACTGTGGATTTGGAAAAGGAGGATATTAAAATCATGAGAAAGAATAACTTATTTAAGAAAACAGTGGCAGCAGGTCTGGTTCTGCTGATGACAGCATCACTTGCTGCATGTGACGGTAAAAAGACCGACACAAAAACAGAAGACAAAAAGACAGAAACAAAGGCTGACAAAGAAGAGGATGTAGAGCTTCAGGTATTTATCGCAGCCAGCCTGAATACGGCAATGACAGATATTGCAGAGCGTTATGAAAAAGAGCATCCGAATGTGAAGATTGTCTACAATGCAGATAGCTCAGGAACTCTGCTGACACAGATCGAAGAAGGATATGAGTGTGACCTGTTCTTCTCTGCAGCACAGAAACAGATGGATCAGCTTGAGGCTGACGGACTGGTAGTAGAAGGAACACGCCATAATGTAGTGAACAATCAGGTAGTTGTTATCACATTAAAGGACAGTGATACAGCAGTAACCGGGCTTGAAAACTTAAATGAGGCAAAGAGCATTGCACTTGCAGGCGGAAGTGTACCAGTTGGAAAATACACCCGTCAGGCGTTGATGAATCTCGGAATTCTGGACAAAGTAGACGATGCGTCTACCATCACAACAGAACAGATTTCTGAAGCTCTTGGAGGAATAGAGATCAGTGAGCAGGCAAATGTAAGCAAGGTGCTGATCGCCGTTACAGAGGGTGCATGCGAAGTTGGAACAACTTATTATTCTGATACATACGGATATGAGGATCAGATCAAGATCCTTCAGACAGTAAGCTATGATCTGACAGGTAACGTGATTTATCCGATCTGCCGTGTGGAAAATAAAGAGGCAGATGATGCAAAGAAAAAAGCAGCCGATGATTTCCTTGCATATGTAACATCCGATGACGCAAAGAAGATCTTTGACAGCTACTATTTCGATACAAACGTAGAGTAAAAGAGGAACGATATGGAAGAAATAAGACAGATTCTTGCAGGACTTGACTGGAGTCCGCTTTTCATTTCAATCAAAACAGGAATCGCAGCAACGATCGTGTCATTCTTCCTGGGAATATGGGCAGCAAGAAAGGTGCTGAAAGCGAAGACGGGTCTCAGGGCTGTGCTGGATGGGATTCTGACACTGCCGCTGGTGCTTCCGCCGACGGTTGCAGGATTTTTCCTGCTGCTCATTTTCAGTACGAGAAGAACCGTTGGATCGTATCTTTATACGACATTTGATATCAAGATCGTACAGTCCTGGGCAGGATGCGTGATCGCGGCAACTGTGATAGCATTTCCACTGATGTACCGGAATGCAAGAGCAGCATTTGAACAGGTGGATGTGAACCTGATCTATGCGGCGCAGACGCTCGGTATGCCGGAGTGGAAGATTTTCTGGAGGGTGATCATGCCGGCGGCAGGTCCTGGAGTTGCATCCGGTACAATTCTTGCATTTGCAAGAGCGCTTGGAGAATATGGTGCGACCTCCATGCTTGCGGGCAATATTCCAGGAAAGACGGCAACCATTTCCCAGAGGATTGCAATGGTCATCCAGGACGGTGATTATCAGACGGCAGGCGTGTGGGTCGGAATTGTAATCCTGATCGCATTCGGAATAGTAGTACTTATGAATCTGGCATTTGGAAAGGGAATGAAACATACAAAGCAATGGTAGAACTAGAGATAAAAAAAAAGTATGAAAAATTCAGGCTGGATGTTGCCTTTAAAAGTGAAAAAAAGCGGATCGGAATCCTGGGCGCTTCCGGATGTGGGAAAAGCCTGACCTTGAAAAGTATTGCCGGGATCGAAAGACCGGAAAAAGGGCGGATCGTGATTGACGGAGTTACCCTTTTTGATGCCGGAAAAAAGATTTTTCTGAAGCCACAAAAAAGGAAAGTCGGTTATCTTTTTCAGAATTATGCGTTGTTTCCGAACATGACCGTGGAGCAGAATATCGGGATTGGATTTACCGGAAACAAAGAAGATAAGCAGAAAATGGTAGAACAGCTGATCCATCATTTCCAGCTGGACGGACTGGAAAAGCTTTATCCGTCAAAGCTTTCCGGCGGACAGCAGCAGAGAACGGCACTGGCACGGATTATGGCATATGAACCGGACGTGATCCTTCTGGATGAACCATTTTCGGCACTGGATGCGTATCTTCGGGAGCGGATGCTGACCGAGCTGATGGAAATGCTGAGTGATTATGAAGGTACGGTGATCATGGTGTCCCACAGCAGGGATGAAATCTACAGCTTCAGTGAAGAGGTTCTGGTAATTGAAGATGGACATGGAATCCGCCTGGGTCCGGTAAAAGAAGTATTTAATGCACCGCGCTATAAGACAGCGGCAAGACTTACCGGATGTAAAAATATTGCAGATGTTTACCGGATGGATGCGCAGACGGTGTATGTGAAAGACTGGGATGTGCAGCTGATTTTTAAAGGACGTAGTGTGCCGGAGAATGTGAAGGCAATCGGGATCCGAGCTCATGATCTGATTCCGGTGTATGGAACGATATCCGGGGCTATGCTGAAAGTTAAAGAATGGAAAAGTGTGGATTATCCATTTGAACGAAAATATTTTATCCAATGCGAGTCGGGATGTGAGGACTTCTGCTGGTTTGTCCAAAGAGAGATTTCTGCCACTCTGGAAGAAAAAGGAATGCCGGATGCACTCGCATTTCCGGAAGAAAAAGTGCTGTTCCTTGAAGGATAGCGTGGCAGATGCTATAATGGACAAATAGAGAAAACGGGCAGAAGGTGGCAGCATAAATGCAGAAAGAACAAGAAAGGGAAGCGATTTACCGGAGCATTTTCTTTTGTGATATGGATCGGAAGAAGGCGGATGTGATCATTAACCGGTTAGGCGGCAGAACCGTAACCTATGACAAGGGCGAAATCATCATAAGAGAAAGAGAAAAACTGAACAATATCGGAATCCTGCTTGACGGGGTACTCTGTAAAGTGCAGTATTACCGGGATGGAACTGAGCAGCTGGTCCAGAAGCTTGTCAGCTCGTTTGTTGTGGGAGTGGAGATTGCGGTCAGTGAAAAAAAGACGAGTCCTTATGATGTTTATGCATCGGAACAGGCACACATTTTCTGGTTTCCTGTACGGGCGATGGAAGAAGAGGGCGTTCTGGATCTGCGTGAGAGGATTGAGTTTTACAAGAAAACGGTTCATTTCCTTGCAAATGAAGATATCCGCAAGTGCAGGAAGATTGAATTGCTGTCGATTAGAGGAATCCGGGAAAGAATCGAGCAGTATCTGAGAATTCAGCAAAGACGCCATAAAAGCAATGCCTTTGATATTGAATTTAACAGAGAACAGATGGCAAATTATCTGGGGATCAACCGGAGTGTGCTGTCACATGAGTTGAAAAAAATGGAAAAAGAGGGGATTTTGAAGGTCAGAAAGAATCATTTTGAGCTGGCTGATAAAGAATAAAACAGAATTTCTGCTGAAAATATCGAAAAGTGGTTGGTTTTTATCAGAAGATAGTTTATAATAAAAAAAGGATTAGGCGGCAAGGAGGTTCTTTATGGCATCGTCAAAAAATTATACAGAAGTTTTGATAGGCGGCAAAGTATTTACCCTGAGCGGATTTGAAAGCGAAGATTATCTGCAGAAGGTATCCACTTATCTGAACCATAAAATCGAGGAATGTACAAGCAGCGATGGATATCGCAAGCAGAGTGCGGAAGCCAGAAGTGTGCTTCTTGCTTTAAATATAGCAGATGATTATTTTAAAGCCAAGAAACAGGGCGGCGCATTAGAAAGCGACATCGAGGCAAAAGACAAAGAGATGTACGATTTAAAGCATGAACTGATCTCAGTACAGATCAAGTATGAGAATGCTGAAAAAGCATTGGATAAACTCAAGGCAGAGAACCAGGAACTTCAGATGAAGATCGTACAGCTTGAAACAGAAATGAAAAATCACCGTACAAAATAGACTGTCCTGAGGCAGTCTATTTTTGATACTCCGGTATACAAAGAGAAATGTCTGCAACACAGGGGCTTTGTATACAGGTTATTTAAAGATAGAGGAGTTATATGAAAGACAGAGTTGAAATCCTTGCACCGGCAGGGAGTATGGAGTGCCTGAAAGCGGCAATTGCAGCAGGAGCTGATGCGGTATATACAGGGGGAGCCCTTTTCGGGGCACGTGCTTATGCACATAACCTGACGGAGGAAGAACTTTTAGAGGCAATTGATTATGTGCATTTGCATGGAAGAAGACTGTATCTGACCGTGAATACACTGATCAAAGACCGTGAGATGGAAAAACAGATGTATGATTATCTGCTCCCTTATTACCGGCAGGGGCTGGATGCGGTGATCGTGCAGGATATTGGACTGTTCCGTTTTATCCGGAAGCATTTTCCGGATCTTCCGATCCACGCAAGTACCCAGATGACGCTTACGGGAGTGGATGGGGCGAAGTTTCTGGAAAAGGAAGGTGCACAGCGGATTGTTACATCCAGAGAACTGAGTATGGCAGAGGTGAAAAAGATTGCCGATGAGACAGAGCTTGAGATTGAAAGCTTTGTACATGGTGCACTCTGCTATTGCTATTCCGGTCAGTGCCTGTTCAGCAGTTTTATCGGCGGCAGAAGTGGCAACCGTGGACAGTGCGCACAGCCGTGCAGACTGCTTTACCGGACACCGGAAGCAAAGAGACCGCAGTATCTGCTGAGTCTTAAGGATATCTGTACATTGGAACTGATCCCGGAGATGATCGAGAGCGGGATTTATTCCTTCAAGATTGAAGGCCGGATGAAGAAGCCGGAGTATGCGGCAGCAGTCGCTTTCCAGTACCGGAAATATGCCGATCTTTATCTGAAATATTACGAAGAATGTCCGGCAGAAGAGGATCCGGCAGCGTATGCGATGAAGAAATACCGTGTCCGCGAGGAGGATCGGCAGATGCTGCTGGATCTCTATAACCGTGGCGGTTTCCATACGGGTTATTATCATACACAGAATGGACGGGAGATGATTTCCTTAAACCGTCCGAACCATGCAGGAGTGCCGGCAGTAAAGGTACTTGCTAAAAAAGGCAGAAATGTGACTGCAAAAGCACTGACAGACCTGTATCCGCAGGATATTATTGAACTCCCGATGCGCAAAGGCAGGGAAAAAGCAGATAATTATACCTGTAAGGATGCAGTCAGAAAAGGAATGAATGTGCAGATCCCGGTATTTGCAGATACCCCGTTCAAGAGGGATGAAATCTGGATGCGTACAAGAAACAGCACATTGATTGACACGCTGCGTGAAGAATTTGTAAATGGAAAAATAAAAGAACGGATCTGCGGAACTTTCCGGCTGTATCCGCAGGAAAAGGCAACGCTTACGGTGAAGTGCCGGGATGCCGAGATTACGGTTGCCGGTGAAAAAGCACAGGAAGCACTGAGCCAGCCGATGAGCAGAGAGCGGATTGAAAAGCAGCTGCGCAAGACGGGAAATACGGAATTTGAATTTTCCTTTTTAAAGGCCGAGATTGGAGAAAAAGTATTTCTTCCGATGCAGAGCCTGAACGAACTTCGAAGAGAAGCACTGGAGACGCTGGAAAAAGTGATCTGTGAGAAATACAGAAGAAGTGGTGAAGTGAAAGATCCGGAAGAAGATAAGACAGAGCTTTCAATGGAAGAAGAGGTACTTTCCGGATGGACGGCATCGGTAAGAACCGCAGAACAGATGGAAGTGATTCTGGAAGAAGAAGCAATCGGAAGAATCTATGTGGATTGTACCATGTTCCCTCGCATCTGGGAGAAGGACAGCTATGTGGAGTGGATTACAAAAGTACATGCAGCAGGGAAAGAAATTTATCTGGTCATGCCGTATATTTTCCGGGAAAGAACCAGAAAACAGTATGAAGCTGCATATAACCGGATATTCGGAGCCGGATGGGACGGCATTCTGATCGCCAATTATGAAAGTTTTGCGTTTCTGAAAGAGCATGGTTATACCGGAAGGATTATGACCGATTACAATCTGTATGAATTTAATCAGGAAAGCAGGAAATTCTGGAAGGAAAAGGGAGTTTTTGAATTTACAGCGCCCGTGGAACTGACAGAAAGAGAACTCCAGGATCTCCGGGTAAAGGATGGAGAAGTGATCGTATATGGTTATCTTCCGATGATGATATCTGCAGGATGTATTCAGAAAACGACCAGAGGATGTCTGAAAAAATCCGGACAGACGACAATAACTGACAGATATCGTAATCCATTTGTGGTAAAAAATGAATGTGATTACTGTTATAATATCCTTTACAATTATGTACCATTATATCTGGGAGACCGGATGGAAGAGGTATATCAGATCGGCCCTGGGCGGATCCGACTGATGTTTACTACTGAAAGGCAGCAGGAGGTAAGGCAGATTTTAAGTGCGTATTTTGAAGGAAAAGAGCTTCCGGAGGGAACGTACACCAGGGGACACTGGAAAAGAGGAATAAAGTAGGTGGAATTTTGATCAATATAATTGTAGAGCTGTCAAAATATCTGATGATAGCCCTGATGCTGGTCTATACATTTGAATGTTTTGCAGTATTTAATTACACAGATGAGTATACACAGAGAAGTATTTTCAGAAAGCAGAATGTGCTGATGTTTCTGCTTCATATGATTGCATTTCTGGTGATGTATCTGCAGACAAATGAAACAAAAATGATCGGATTTTACGGGATGCAGGTGGTACTGTTTTTGGCGGTCATTTTGCTGTATACAATAATTTACCCGCGGGTGTCGCGGCTGGTTGTAAATAATATGTGTATGCTGATGGCAATCGGTTTTATTATGATCACCAGACTTTCGTATTCGCTTGCGGTAAAGCAGTTTCTCATTGTCAGTGCATCTGTAGCGATAAGTCTTGTGATCCCGGTCATCATCCGGAAGGTAAAAGCTCTGTCAGAATGGAAAATATTCTATGCAATTGCAGGTGTTGTAATGCTTGGTGTCGTTATCATTGTAGGACGTGTGACTGGAGGAGCGATGCTGAATGTTGCAATCGGAGGTTTTACCCTTCAGCCATCTGAGCTTGTGAAGATCATTTTTGTATTTTTCGTTGCGGCGAGTCTGAAGACTGATACTTCATTTAAGAATATTGTGATCACAACGGCAGTGGCAGCAATGCATGTGCTGATCTTGGTTGTATCAAAAGACCTTGGTGCGGCGCTGATCATTTTTGCTGTATATCTGGTGATGCTCTATGTGGCAAGCAGACAGCCACTTTATGTACTTGTCGGACTGATTGCAGGAAGTGGGGCATCAGTTGTGGCATATAAATTATTTAACCACGTCCGTGTGCGTGTACTGGTATGGAAGAATCCATTTACCGTTTACAATGAAGGTGGTTATCAGGTGGCACAATCCTTGATGGCGATCGGCACAGGAAGCTGGTTTGGAATGGGACTTTTTCAAGGGGCGGCAGATCAGATACCTGTTGCAGAGTCAGATTTCATTTTTTCGGCAATTGCGGAGGAAATGGGACTGATTTTTGCACTTGGTCTGATCCTGGTATGTGTCAGTGTTTATATGATGTTTCTGAATATTGCGATGCAGCTTCGGGACAGCTTTTATAAACTGGTGGCACTGGGACTTGGAACCTGTTATATTTTTCAGACATTTCTGACGATCGGAGGTGTGACAAAGTTCATTCCGTCTACCGGAGTGACACTTCCGCTGGTAAGCTACGGTGGAACCTCCGTCCTCAGTACGATCATTATGTTTGCGATCATTCAGGGACTGTATGTATTAAGAGAAGACGAGGAAGAAGACATTGAAAGAAAAAAATTACAGAGAAGACGAACTTCCAGATCTGGATCAGCAGCTGGAGAGCCTGCCAGACGAGAGCGGATATCACGACCAAAAGAAGAAGGCAGAAGGGAAAAGCCGCAGCAGACGAACGGATGGCGAACCAAAGAAAAAGGTCGAACGCAGCCGCCTAAAAAACGGACAGCGGCGTCCGAAAGAAACACAGGCAGAAAGAAGCGGAGCCAGTAAGAAAAAAGAGAAGCAGATGACCAATAAAGAACTGACGAGAGTTACTTATATTTTTGTAACACTGTTTTTGGTACTGATGGGATATCTGGTTTATTTTAATGTGGTAAAAAGTAAAGAGGTTGTCAACAGCACGTACAATATCCGTCAGGATCTTCTTGCGGACCGTGTGCTGCGTGGCAGTATTACAGATAAAAATGGAGAAGTGCTTGCACAGACTGTGACAAATGACGATGGATCGGAAACACGGGAATATCCGGAAGGAGAAGTGTTTGCACATGTTGTCGGATATGCCGCAAAAGGAAAATCCGGACTGGAATCCTCACAGAATTTTAATCTTCTGACTTCAAATGCCTTTTTCCTGGAAAAGCTGGCGAATGAATTTAAAGACCAGAAGAATACGGGAGATACGGTGGTCACAACCTTGGATGCGAACCTGCAGAATGCAGCATATAATGCACTGGGAGATAACAAAGGTGCAGTTGTCGTGATGGAGCCAAGTACAGGGAAGATTCTGGCAATGGTATCGAAGCCGTCTTTTGATCCGAATAATGTTTCGGAAAACTGGGATGCACTGAACAATGACGAGAACAGTTCGCTTCTTAACAGGGCTACACTTGGACAGTATACACCGGGGTCGACATTCAAGCTGGTGACAACACTTGCTTTTATGCGGCAGAATCCGGATTATAATAATTATTCGTTTGAATGTAATGGAGAATTTTCACAGAATGGGGCGACGATCCACTGTTATAACAGCACTGCCCATGGGGAAGAGAATCTGACGGATTCGGTTGCAAATTCCTGCAATTCTTCGTTTTCAAATATCGGGCTGCAGCTGGATAAGGCAGAATGGAGAAAGACTGCCAAACAGATGCTGTTTAACGGCAAGCTTCCGGGTGATGTGAAATATAATGAAAGCAGTTTCCGCCTGAAAACAGATGCAGGAGATGCAGATACGATGATGACTGCAATTGGTCAGGGAGAGACACAGGTCAGTCCGTACCATATGGCGATGATCGTTTCGACGATCGCAAATGGTGGAAAGCTGATGAAGCCGTATCTGGTGGACAAGATTACAAATTATGCAGGCACAACGGTGAAGAAATATATGCCGGAAAGCTACAAAGAGCTGATGACATCATCTGAAGCTGCACAGCTTACGGAATACATGAAGGCGGTTGTGGATTATGGTACCGGAACTGCGCTTTCAGGTGCGTCTTATACAGTGGCAGGAAAAACCGGAACTGCTGAGGTCAGTGAAGATGGAAATACAGTACATTCCTGGTTTGTCGGATTTTCCAATGTGGATAATCCGGAGCTGGCGATCAGCGTCTGTGTCGAGGATGCGGATACGGCGACCATTACTGGTGTCAGTGTCGCAAAGCAGGTGTTTGATTCTTACTATAATAATTAAAGGTCAAGGTGACAGCGCACATGAGGTTTTACAAAAATCTTTATGTCAGCGAGAGCATGACAAAAAAGAAAGAAAAAGTGATTGCAAAACTGAATAAAAAAAAGTATCCGTTAAATACTTATGTGATCGCGCTGATCGAAGAAGGGGAAAATCAGCTGGAATTTTATTCGACGTTGATGTTCCGACAGGGAAGTGTGATTGATGATGATATTTTCGTTGTCGGCATAGCGGGTGGATATGATGATGCGCTGTATCTGGTAGAAGAGATCGCGAAGGAAGTTTATGAAAAAACAGGGGATCTGGATATCCGGTCCTACATCAGAGAGCGGGAGAGGGAAGAAGCATGATTCTACATATCATTGGATTGATTTTGAAGATTATCGGAATAATTCTTCTGGTGATTCTGGGAATTCTGCTACTTGTGATCGGTGTCCTTCTCTTTGTACCGCTGAGGTATGAACTGCGTGCCGAGTTTCCGGGGAAGCTGGAAGATGCAGAGGGGAATCTTAAGATTTCATGGCTGCTTCATCTGATTGCAGGAAGAGCGGAGTATCGGAACGGCGATGTGAAATGGCAGGGGCGGATTGCTTGGAAGAAGTTGGGAGATGTTCTGGAAGCGGAAGATAAACCGGTGAGAAAGAAGGAGAAAAAGCCGGATGGCGGAAAAAAAGCCGGTGCGGAGAATGCCAGTGAGAGAACGGCAGAAAGAAATGATGCGGCAGATGTAAAGAAGCCGCAGACGCTGCCGGAAAAGAGAGCCGAAAGCGGAACGTATGCAAAGCCAGAGCATACGGACGTGAAAGATGAGAAGTCCAAAACAGAAACACAGGGAAGTCCTGACACGAAGGTGAAAACATTTTCAGAAAAAAAAGAAGAGAATGCTACACCGGAAAAGGAAAGTGAATCCAGAGAAAAAAAGGATGTTCATGACGAAAGAGGATCCGGAAAGGCTCACAAAACTCCACGAAAACGGAAGAAACCGGTCAAAGCATTTGGAAAACTGATTCGGAAGCTCAGCCAGAAGCTCCGTGAGATCCTGGAAAAGATCAAATGTACATGGAAGAATTTATGTGATAAAATAAAAAATATCGCAGATAAAAAAGATAAAATTCTGGAGTTCCTGGAACAGGAAAATCATAAAGCAGCTTTTGCACGTGGCAAAAAGGAACTGGTCTGGGTGAAGCGTTTTCTGAAGCCGAAAAAGCTTCGCGTAAAACTGCATTTCGGTTTTGAAGATCCTTACCATACCGGACAGGTACTGGCACTTTGTGGAATGTTTTATGCATTTATCGGAGAAAATATGGATCTGGAACCGGATTTTGAAAAGCGGGTACTGGAAGGTTCCGTTTATGTAAAAGGAAGACTAAGAACAGTTCATATGGCAGTATTTGCAGCAAAGATGCTGCTGGATAAGAATATCCGCAGCACTTACCATGATATCAGGGAGTTTAAATGGTAAAGCATTCGATAGAGAATAACAGGAGGAATCGAAAAAATGGCAGTAGATAATCAGTTTAAAGAGACAGTAGATGCATTGTTTAAAGGGATGAACGGCGTGGTATCATCCAAAACCGTTGTAGGAGATGCAATCCACATCGGAGATACGATCATTCTTCCGCTTGTTGATGTATCTTTTGCAATCGGAGCAGGAGCATTTCATGCGGACAAAAAGGACAGAGGAGCCGGCGGACTCGGCGGAAAGATGATCCCGAGTGCGGTGCTTGTGATCCAGAACGGAACAACCAGACTGGTCAACATCAAGAATCAGGATACCATGACCAAGATCCTGGATATGGTCCCGGATGTGATCGACCGTTTTAAATCCCCATCTGAGGATAAAATGACCGAAGAGGATGTGGCAGATCTGTTAAATGAAGCAGATTCTCCGGAAAATCAGGAATAGACGTAGGTTTCTGGCATATATTTATTGTAAAAGAGGAAAAAGCAGGAACGAAGATGAAACGGGTATTTGGTTTTGCACTGTTTTTTGTGGCACTTGGTATGGTGATCATGATGTTCATTCCGAGCATATTTATCGGAATTCTGATCGTTCTGCTGTGCCTCCTTGTCGGATATCAGCTTTTTTGCTGCTGATTTTGAAAAAATATGAGAACCTGCAGGGGAAACCCTGAAAAAAGCCTTGCGTATGCAGGGCTTTTGTGATACAATGCTAACGTTGCAAAAAAACACGTGTGTGGTTTATCCCGGTGGTGCCAAAGCTGACAAGCATGGTTCGCGGACATAAGCACACGGAAGTAAAAAACCAATGGAGGAAAGAAACATGAGCGTTATTTCAATGAAACAACTTTTAGAAGCAGGTGTTCATTTCGGACATCAGACAAGAAGATGGAACCCTAAGATGGCAGAGTACATCTACACAGAGAGAAATGGTATCTACATCATCGACCTTCAGAAATCTGTAGGTAAAGTAGATGAAGCTTACCAGGCAGTATCTGACATCGCAGCAGAAGGTGGAAAGATTCTTTTCGTAGGAACAAAGAAACAGGCTCAGGATGCTATCAAGACAGAAGCAGAACGTTGCGGAATGTACTATGTTAACGAAAGATGGCTTGGAGGAATGCTTACAAACTTCAAGACAATCCAGAGCAGAATCGCTCGTCTGAAAGAAATCGAAGCTATGTCAGAAGACGGAACATTCGATGTACTGCCGAAGAAAGAAGTTATCGAAATCAAGAAAGAATGGGAAAAGCTTGAAAAGAACCTTGGCGGAATCAAAGAAATGAAGAGAATCCCGGATGCTATCTTCGTAGTAGATCCTAAGAAAGAAAGAATCTGTGTTCAGGAAGCTCACACACTCGGAATCCCGCTGATCGGTATTGCTGATACAAACTGTGATCCGGAAGAACTTGACTATGTAATTCCAGGAAATGATGATGCGATCAGAGCTGTAAAACTTATCGTATCTAAGATGGCTGATGCTGTAATCGAAGCAAACCAGGGCGAAGCAGAAGAAGTTTACGAAGGCGAAGACGTAGAAACAGCTGAAGAAACAACAGAAGAATAATTCGAACAATCCAAAAGATCATATTGAAAGATGGAGGAAAAAATCATGGCAATCACAGCAAGCATGGTAAAAGAATTAAGAGAAATGACAGGCGCTGGTATGATGGACTGCAAAAAAGCTCTGAACGAATCTAACGGAGATATGGATGCAGCAATCGAATACCTCAGAAAGAACGGCGAAGCTAAGGCTGTTAAGAAAGCCGGACGTATCGCAGCTGAAGGTATTGTTATGGCAGACGTTAAAGAAGATAAGACAGCAGCTATCGTAGAAGTTAACTCTGAGACAGACTTCGTTGCTAAGAACGCTGATTTCCAGGCATTCGTAAAAGCAGTTGTTAATCAGGCACTTACTACAAAAGCTACAGATATGGAAGGATTCATGGCTGAAGCTTGGAACGAAGATGCTTCTAAGACAGTTAACGATGCACTTACAGAAAAGATTTCTGTAATCGGAGAAAAGCTCAGCATCAGAAGATTCGAAAAGATCGTTACAGATGGCTGTGTAGTATCTTACATTCACGGTGGCGGACGTATCGGTGTTCTTGTAGAAGCTGATACAGCAGTTGTTAACGATGCTGTTAAAGAAGCTCTGAAAAACGTAGCTATGCAGGTAGCAGCTTTAAATGCTAAGTATGTAAGCCAGGCAGATGTAGATGCTGATTACATCGCACATGAGAAAGAAATTCTTCTTGCTCAGATCATGAACGACCCGAAAGAATCTCAGAAACCGGAAAAGGTTATCCAGGGAATGATTTCCGGACGTATCAACAAAGAGATGAAGGAAATCTGTCTGTTAGATCAGGTATATGTAAAAGCTGAAGACGGAAAACAGTCTGTAGCTAAATACCTTGACGAAGTTGGAAAAGCTAACGGAACAACTATCACTCTGAAGAAATTCGTTCGTTTCGAGACAGGTGAAGGTCTTGAAAAGAAAAATGAAGATTTCGCAGCTGAAGTTGCAGCTCAGATGAACGCATAATCTTACAGTTCGCATAAGAATTTGAACCGTATGATTATCATGTAAATCAACGAAAAACCTTGAATTTCCTATGAAAATGGGATGATTCAAGGTTTTTTTGCGTTGCCAAGCATGCGACAAAAAGGTCCGGTGGACCTTTTTTAGTGTTGAGGAATAAATTTTGACTTATCGAAAATTACCGCTATTTATGCATGGAATTGGGTAAAAGTTGGGGAGTGAGTTGGGGAATTTCAATTTCCCAACTGGCGTGTGAAACTTCGCCTCATTCTTCTAAAATAAGTAGGCGAAGATTGCCTGTTTTAATTTGTTAGATTCTGTTCTTGCAAGTACGATGATTTCCAACAGTGAGTATATCGTGATGCTTAATCAGGCAGAGCCGGACAGAGCAAAACTGGCAACACTACTAAATATCTCCACAGAACAGATGGGATATATGCGGTGAAGAGTTGAAGGTTATGGACAAAGTTACGGAGCGATTGTTGTGGGGAGATTATTTATGTAGAAATAAAAGAACGAGAGTTCAGTCAAAAGATTATATGACATAGAAATGAACGAAAATTTAAGAAAATCTAAATAGTATTTCCAACTGTTTTCCAGTATACTGAAACTATAATTGGACATTGGAACTTAAGTTATGTGGTGAGGGTATAGTGCGATAACTTAGAGGGACAAATTGGATCTGGAAAGTGCTGCGGCTTCCTTATTGAGGCAATGGAGAGGAAACTCAGGAATCGTGGAAGCCTTTGCTGAACACGATTCCCGCTTTCAGAGGTTCCTCGGAATGGTTTGCCGAAGGAAAGCCGCAGCACTTTCTATATACACTTTGTCGGACTAACTTCAACAAACTTTTACACCTTAAAAGTAGAATGATGAGGAGGGAATGAAAATGAATGTAAATGGGAATTTCAAAGACAATCTGATGGGGAAGAAAAAGGTGATTTTTATTGGATGCCTTATTTTTGCAGTCGCTCTGATTGCCGCAATCCTGCACATGGTTTCAGGAGGGGGAAAGGATTCCGCGAAGAACATCTACTACGCGGATAAAGTCAGCGTGATCACCGGAAACGGAAGCGGAACCGTGAACCGCTTTGCAGGCGTTGTGGAGGCGCAGGATACTTTGAAAATCTCACTTTCAGAAGGACAGAAAGTGAAAGAGATTTTCGTGGAAAAAGGGCAGGAAGTGGAGCCTGGGACGAAACTCTTTGAATATGATACAGAGGAGCTTGCAATGACACTGGAGCAGGGAAATCTGGAGCTGGAAAAGATAGGAAACAGTATTTCCAATCTGAATTCACAGATTGCGGCCTTAACGACAGAGAAAAAGAATGCACCGGCAGGTGAGCAGCTTTCTTATACAACGCAGATCCAGGAGCTGCAGACGAATGTAAAACAGGAAGAATATAATTATAAAGTAAAAGAACTGGAAGTGAACCGGACGAAGAAGAGTCTGGAATCATCCACGGTGACATCCACGATTGCAGGAATTATCCAGGAGATCAATCCGGATCCTGGTTATGATGATTACAGTGGAGAAAAGCAGGCATTTATGAGCATTCTTTCTACCGGAAAATACCGAATTAAGGGAAAAATCAGTGAACAGAATATCGGTGAGCTTCAGCCGGGAATGGATGTGACGGTGCGGGCAAGGAATAACCAGGAGGAAATCTGGAAGGGATCTGTGGATGTGATTGACACAGAAAAACCGGAGAGCAGTTCACAAAGCGAGATGTATTCCGGTTCGGATTCTTCTGCCCGGGCAACTAAGTATCCATTTTATGTAACGCTTGAAACCAGTGATGGTCTGATGCTGGGACAGCATGTATATATCGAGCCTGGAACCGGAGTAAATACAGAGGGATTACATCTGATGACTGCTTATATTGTAGATGCAGACGGGAAAGAGCCTTACGTTTGGGTAGCAAATAAAAAGGACAGACTGGAAAAGAGAACTGTAAAGCTTGGTGCTTATGATGAGGAGCAGGATACATGGGAAATTACAGAAGGACTGAAAGAGACGGATTACATTGTCTGGCCGGATGGAGAATGTAAAGAAGGAGCAGCCGTTCAGAAGAACGAAAATGTACAGGCAGGAGGCATGGAAGAGGGGGAATAAAGGATGACTTTTCAAAAAAGAAATAAGAAAAAAATTCTTCAGATCGGGATTGCTTTGGTTGTCTGTGTATGTTTCATTGGAGGCGGCACTTTATTTGCAATGAAAAAAAGTGAAAAAGCGGTCAAGGTAGCACCGGTAGCCAGTATGAGTAATGGTGGATGGTATTCAGAATCGGATATTTATGATTATGCGAAGGTGCAGGCAGGTGCGAGCCAGGACATTTACCATGATGATACCCTTACGATCAAGGAGATTTATGTCAAATCAGGGGATACGGTGAAGATCGGCGATCGTCTGGTTGCCTATGATACTACGCTTGCAGGACTTGAGCAGGAAATGAAGCAGATGGAGATTCAGGGGATTGAACTGAATATTCAGAATCAAAAGGCAGAATTAGAGCAGTTGAAAAATGCAAAGATTGTTGCGTCTGTTGAAAGAAGCCAGGATGAACTACGAAAAATGACTGCAAAAGGAACCAGACCTGGAATAATACGGACTGCGGATACAAAGAAAAATGAAGGGGAAAATCCGGATACTTCCGAAAATCCTGAGCAGCCGGAGACACCAGAAAATCCGGAAGGACCGGAAAAACCATCAATCGGGAAACCGTTTCCGGAAGAACTGAAGGATAAGATCATTTATAAAGAGATTACAAAGGACGCTGCTCCTTATAATGAAGATGGAGATGGAACAAAAGAAAAGCCGTATCGCTATCTTTGTGCGCCGGGAGCAACGGTAAATGCGGAGTTCATGCTGAAAATGCTGGAAGAGAGGGCAGTCTGTATCTTTGATGTAGTGGATCAGGAGAAGGAACCGACGCTTCTTTTATACTCCTGGACGCTGGACGGAAAGACCGGACAGGTGATAAAGCCTGAAAATCCGGAACAGCCGGAGACACCGGAAGAGCCGAAAATTCCGGATGAACCGGATAATCCTGGTGGATATGAGGAGCCGGATCCGGGAGAGGCAGATGGAATGACCAGGGAAGAGCAGGCAAAGCAAATCCAGGAAAAAGAACAGAAGATCAAGGACCTGGATCTGGAAAAGCGAACAGCACAATTGGAATTGAAAAAGCTGGATAAAAAAGTAAATAATGGTGTTGTAAAGAGTACAGTAGAGGGAACGGTAAAAGCTGTACTTGACGAAGAAGAGGCAAAGCTGGAGAATAAACCGGTTATATCTGTGACCGGAAAAAATGGTTGTTATGTAATCGGAGGGATTGCCGAAAGCAGCTATGATAAATTAAAAGAGGGTATGACTGTGATGGTGACTTCCTGGAATACGGGGAACTCTTATGAGGCAACGATCACCAGCATCGGTAATTCACCGGTTGAAAGTATGAAGAGCAGCGAGAATCCTAATATGTCCTACTATCCGTTTACTGCAGTGGTTGAGAAAGATGCAGACCTTTCATCTGGTGAGGGTGTCAGTATTTCCGTAGACGGACTTTCGGGTGACAGTGGGAATTCGATTTACCTGGAACAGATGTTCATAAGAGAAGACGGAAACCGCTCCTATGTATACAAGAAAGGAAAACATGGAAGGCTGGAGAAGCAGTATGTAGAGGTTGGAAAAAATATGTACGGTTCCATTGAAATCGTTTCCGGACTTACCATGGAGGATGAGATTGCATTTCCGTATGGAAGAAATGTAAAAGAGGGTGCGAAGACAAAGACAGTGGAGTCATTGTATGATTATAATTAATGAGGGGGTGAGGAGATGCTTGAAGATATCAGGCTGGCATTTCAGGGAATCTGGAGTCATAAGCTGCGGTCTGCGCTGACGATGCTTGGTATTATTATCGGAATCGGATCGATCATTGCAATTGTTTCAACGATCAAAGGAACCAATGAGCAGATCAAGAAAAATCTGGTTGGCGCGGGAAATAATGCGGTCAATATCCAGCTTTATCAGGGAGACTGGACACTGGATCTGTCTTATCAGGAGGTTCCGGATGGAATACCGGAGATTTCAGATCAGGTACTTGGTGAGATCCAGGCACTGGATGAGGTGGAAAGTGCAGCCCTTTATCATAGACGGAATGAATATGATGCTGTATATGCAGGCAGTCAGAAGCTGGCAAGCTGTAATATTTTTGGAATAGATTCCAATTATCTGGATGCCTATGGATTTCAGATCACAAAAGGGCGTGGCTTTTCCGAAAAAGATTTTACTGCAAACCGAAAAGTTGTGCTGCTTGATAAAACGACAGCCACAGCTCTATTTCCGGATGGAAATGTGATTGGAAAGATTATTGAGGTTAAAGGGGAGCCATTTACGGTGATCGGTATGATGGCGAGAAAAGAAAATTCGCAGCCGGTGATCAATTCGATGGAAGACTATTATCGTTATGTATCCACGGATGGAAGCGGAACGATCTGTATTCCGGATACACTGTGGCCGATTATTTATCAGTACGATGAACCGCAGAATCTGGTTGTCCGTGCGACAAGCACAGATGAGATGACTGCGGCAGGAGAAAAGGCGGCAGATATCCTGAACAGTTACCTGACCGTGTCTGATGAGACGATAAAGTATAAAGGGGAAGATCTTCTGGAACAGGCGAACCAGATCCAGGAGATCAGCAGCTCGACGAACCAGCAGCTGCTCTGGATTGCAAGCATTTCACTTCTGGTTGGCGGGATCGGTGTTATGAATATTATGCTGGTGTCTGTGACAGAAAGAACGAGAGAAATCGGTCTGAAAAAGGCACTGGGGGCAAGAAAAAGAAGGATCCTGACGCAGTTTCTGACGGAAGCGGCAGTACTTACCCTTCTCGGAGGTCTGATCGGTGTGGCAGGAGGGATTGCGCTTGCCTATATTATTTCCGCAGTCTCGGCAGTTCCGGTGGCAATCAGCGGAGTGTCCATTCTGGTCGGAGTAGTATTTTCCACACTGATCGGAATTATTTTCGGACTCCTTCCGTCGGTGAAGGCGGCGAACATGAATCCAATCGATGCACTGAGAAGTGAGTAGGTTTATGTAGAGAAGAATTATTTGTCGGATCCAAGATTGCAGACAAATAGATAGTATCTGTTCTGCAGGAAAGTGGCGTGCCTTACTGGCACGCCATTTTTAAAAATTCTTCCATTGCCCTTGTCTGGTAGCGACCATTTTTCCAGTAGAACCGGATGTCACGGCTGCTTTCGCCTGCAGGAAGCTTATAGTACACCACATCAGAGGTAAGAGGTACTTTTGAGAGCATGATATCTCCGATAAAAGAGATCCCCATGCCGGAGCAGGTGATGTTGTAAGAAGTCATCTGCTGATCCATTTCCAGGATGATATTTGGTTCAAAGAGATTGTTCTGGCAGATCATACGGGCACGTTTTCCAGTGTCGTTTTCCGGTTTCAGCATAATAAAAGGCTCACTTTTAAAGCGTGTCAGAGGAACGGGAGGACAGGATTCTTCCAGAAATTTTTTGCTCAGGATATCTTCTACAGGAAGCTGATAGGAGCGCAGCGTATTATTGATTGGGAATGCTACCGGAACAGCAAGGATCAGGTGCTCTTCCTGAAATTTACGGCAGCTGTAGATGGTGGCATCCAGAACACTGCTGTCCAGCATCAGATCCAGCTGCCCGTGTCGCAGCATACGGGCAAGATTGGCAGTGGTTTCTTCAATCAGGCTGATCTGGATCAGAGGATATCTGCGGGCAAAATCCGCGATCAGCGGAGGCAGGATCCAGGAGGAAAACAAGTTGCTTCCTCCGAGGGTGAGTGTTCCTTTTTTTAGGTCGCCCCAGTCGTTTGCAAATCCTTCAAATTCATTCTGGATACTTTTTATTTTTTCTACCGCTTTGATATACTGTACCCCACATTCGGTAAGGGAAAGTGGTTTGGTACTCCGGTCAAAGATCGGATATCCGATGTGATGCTCGACACGCTTTACGTTGGCACTGAGTGAAGGCTGTGAGATAAATAACTTCTCAGCCGCCTTGGAAAAGCTTTTTTCCAGATAAACTTCATAGACATATTCCATTCCCTGAAACATAGGTATTCTCCTTTGACATAGTTTTAAAATTATAGTTACTATAAAAATATATGTATTAGATTATATTGTAACACAGAGCTATAATGAAAACAACAAAGGCAATACGCCAGAGAAAAATGGAAAATCGAGGGATTTTGAGATGGAAAATGGAAAAGAAAACAAGACAGGTTATCGTGTAGAACAGGATTCAATAGGGGAAAAAGATATTCCGGGAGATGTATATTACGGGGTACAGTCACTGCGTGCTGCGGAGAATTTCCGTATTACCGGGCTGAATATGCATCCGGAGATCATCAACAGTCTTGCGTACATAAAGAAAGCATCTGCGATCACCAACTGTGAGAGTGGGATTCTGGAAAAGAAAAAGGCAAAAGCAATCGTACAGGCATGTGATGAAATCCTTACAGGAAAATTGCATGAGTACTTTATCGTAGATCCGATCCAGGGAGGTGCGGGTACTTCTCTGAACATGAATGCAAACGAAGTCATTGCCAACCGTGCGATTGAGATTCTTGGCGGGAAAAAGGGAGATTATTCAGCAGTAAATCCGAATGATGATGTAAACTGCGGACAGTCCACAAATGATGTTATTCCGACAGCTGGCAAGATGACTTCACTCAGACTTCTTCAGAATCTGAAAAAAGAACTGCTCAGACTTCATGGAGCGCTCTGCAAAAAGGCAGAGGAATTTGACCATGTGATCAAAATGGGACGCACCCAAATGCAGGATGCAGTTCCAATCCGTCTGGGTCAGGAATTTCAGGCATATTCCGATGCCATCATGCGTGATATCCACCGTATGGATAATGCGATGGACGAGATGCGTACCGTCAACATGGGTGGAACGGCAGTCGGAACCGGAATCAATGCAGATGAAGCCTATGTAAGCCGCATTGTTCCGAATCTTTCAAAAATATCTGATATTCAGTTTGTCCAGGCTTTTGATCTGATCGATGCAACCCAGAACCTGGATCCGTTTGTGGCAGTATCCGGTGCAGTGAAAGCGTGTGCAGTCACACTTTCCAAGATTGCAAATGACCTGCGTCTGATGTCATCCGGACCAAGAGCCGGATTTGGTGAGATCAACCTTCCGGCAAAGCAGAATGGTTCTTCGATCATGCCGGGAAAAGTGAATCCGGTCATCCCGGAAGTAGTGAACCAGGTCGCATTTAACATCATTGGAAATGATGTGACGATCACGATGGCAGCAGAGGGTGGACAGCTGGAACTGAATGCGTTTGAACCGATCGTATTCTACTGTCTGTTCCAGTCGATCGATACACTTGCATATGCAGTGCAGACTTTTATTGACAACTGTGTGACAGGAATCACAGCCAATGAAGAGAGATGCCGTCAGCTGGTAGAGAACAGCATCGGCGTAATTACTGCAATCTGTCCGCATGTAGGCTATGAGAAAGCAGCGGAGATTGCGAAAAAAGCAATGAAGACCGGGGAATCCATCCGTAATCTGATCCTCAGAGAAGGTCTTTTAAGTGAAAAAGAGATGGAAACCGTTCTGAATCCGGTCAATATGACAGAGCCAGGTATTTCGGGAAAAGAACTTCTCAGAAAATAAAGAATAAAATTTTTCTAAAAGACATGATTTTCTCCTTTTAAGGGTGTACAATGAAACATACGCGTTTCATGAGTTACAACTTAAAAGGAGAATTTTTATGCTTCAAATTCAACATATCTGCAAAGAATACCGTACAGGTACGCTGGTACAGAAGGCACTGGATGATGTAAGCCTGAATTTCAGGGACAATGAATTTGTTGCGATCCTGGGACCGAGTGGTTCGGGAAAGACGACGTTTCTTAACATCATCGGTGGACTGGATCGGTACGATAGTGGTGATCTGATCATCAACGGGATTTCTACGAAAAAATATAAAGACAGAGACTGGGATTCCTATCGGAATCATACAATTGGTTTTGTATTTCAGAGTTATAATCTGATTCCACATCAGACGGTGCTTGCCAATGTGGAGCTGGCACTGACTATTTCTGGGATCGGGAAGGAAGAACGGAAAAAGAGAGCGATTGAGGCTCTGAAAAAAGTTGGTCTTGGGGAGCAGTTGCATAAAAAACCGAGCCAGATGTCAGGCGGACAGATGCAGAGGGTGGCAATCGCCCGTGCGCTGGTCAATGATCCGGATATCCTGCTTGCTGATGAACCGACAGGAGCGCTGGATACGGCGACCAGTGTGCAGGTTATGGAACTTTTAAAAGAAGTGGCAAAAGACCGGCTTGTTGTAATGGTTACACATAACCCAGAGCTTGCTGAAGAATATGCGACCCGTATCGTAACGCTCAAGGACGGAAAGATCCGTTCGGATACGGACGAATTTTATGTCAATGAAGCGGTCATGAAGGAGCCGGAGCATAAGAATATGGGGAAAGCTTCCATGTCATTTCTGACGGCTCTTTCCCTGAGCTTTAATAACTTAAAGACGAAGAAAGCAAGGACTCTTCTGACATCTTTTGCCGGTTCTATTGGAATTATCGGGATTGCACTGATACTGGCACTTTCCAACGGAGTCAATGCCTACATCAAGTCAATTGAAGAAGAGACTCTTTCCGAGTATCCGCTTCAGATCCAGAGTACCGGATTTGATATGACATCGATGATGGTAGGCAATATGGACAGTGGTTCGGGCAGTTCGGATAAGAAGGAGACAAAAAAAGACGGGGAAGTCAAGGTTATGCAGATGATGACCAATATGTTTTCCACGATGGATTCCAACGACCTGAAGTCTTTAAAAGAATATCTGGATGGAGGAAAAAGTGGAATTGAGGACTATACCAGTGCCGTTGAATATTCTTATAATATTTCACCAAGAATCTATCGGCAGAACAAGGATGGTTCCATTCGCCAGGTGAATCCGGACAAATCCTTTGAGTCGCTTGGAATCAGCTCTGGTGCAAGTACCAACAGTCTGATGTCATCGATGATGAGTACGAATGTTTTTTATGAAATGCCTAAGACGGAGGGACTTTATGAGAACCAGTATGATGTGAAGGCGGGACGCTGGCCGCAGAATTATAATGAATGTGTACTGGTGCTGACTTCGGACGGAGGCATGAGTGATTTTCTCCTTTATACTTTGGGACTGCGGGATCAGATGGAACTGGACGAAATGATCCAGGAATTTATCAATGAAGAAGATGTGAACACTCCGGCAAATATCGGAACATATACCTATGAGGATATTATTGGAAGAACTTTTAAACTGGTCAATGTGTCTGACTGCTACGAATATGACAGCCAGTACAAGATCTGGAAGGATAAATCCGATAATAAGGAATATATGAAGAAACTCGTGGATCAGGGCGAAGAACTTAAAATCGTCGGAATCGTACAGGCATCGGAAGATGCAAATGCCTCTGCTCTGACACCGGGGATCGGTTATCCACAGAGTCTTGCCGAGCATGTTGCGAAAGAGGCTACGAAAAGTGAGATTGTAAAAGATCAGCTGGAGAATCCATCCAAGAATGTATTTTCCGGAGAACAGTTCGGAACCACAGAAGAGAAGAACGGACTGGATGCGAACAGTCTGTTTACGGTAGATGAGGATGCACTTCAGAAAGCATTTGCTTTAGACGACAGTGGATTTTCCGGTGATATGTTGTCAGCAGATTCCCTGAATCTGGAAAATGCATTCCGGATGGGTGGGGATTCTCTGGATCTGTCCGGGATGATAAATCTGGATCAGATCAGTCTTGACGTGTCCGGTATGCCACAGATGAATCTTGGCGATATGATCGGAAGCCTGGATCTTACCGTAAAACCGGGTGGAATGCAGAAGTTGTCTGAGAGTGTTATGGAAGGTTATCAGGAGTATGTGAAATTCCATCCAGAAGCAGATTATTCAAATCTGGCGAAAGATTTTATGGATTACCTGATGACGGATGAAGCGCAGAAGATCCTGAAAGATAATCTGCAGGAGATCATTGAGAGCACCGGTGGGTTTAAGATTACAATTGATCAGATGCAGGAGCTTGTACAGCGTGTGATGGAAGGATATCAAAAGTATGCTGCGGAAAAAGGATATACAGATCCGGATAAATTTGGAGAATATCTGGCGGAGTATTTACAGACCGAGGAAGCAAAAGAGATTATGAATGCCTGGCAGCAGGAGATTTTTGGAGATACGGTGATAAATATTACTTCTGATCAGCTGACAAAGCTGGCAAGAGAACTTGCCGGCGGTTATTCGGCATATGCTGCGGCGAATGGAAAAGCAGATCCGACCAAAATGGGAGATTATTTTCTGAACTACCTTGCTACAGCAGATGGAAAACAGCGTCTGATGAACGGGCTTTCCGAGGTGATCGATATGGATCAGCTGGAGAGCCAGTTAAGTGCGACAATGGGAAGTTACATGGCAAAGGCAATGGGAACTTATACCCGAGCAATTTCGGATGTGCTTGAGACACAGATCACTTCGGCAATGAATCAGATCGTCACTCAGATCACAGAAGAAATCGGGAACGCCATGCAGGCTGCCATGGGAAATGTGGGAACCCATCTGCAGAACATGCTTGAAAGTTCGATGAAGATTGATACCGATGCATTTGCAAAGGCATTTCAGATGAATATGACAGAAGATGATCTGAAAGAGCTGATGACATCCATGACAATGAGCGCGACTGCTTCCTATGACAATAATCTGCAGAAGCTTGGATACGTGGATTTTGCGAACCCGAGTCAGATTTCCATATATCCGACGGATTTTGAGAGCAAGGAAAAAGTGGTGAAAATCCTGGATTCTTATAACAGCCGGATGGAAAAAGAAGGAAAAGAGGAACAGATCATCACTTATACCGATATAGTCGGAACACTGATGTCTTCCGTGACAAATATCGTGGATATCATCAGCTACGTGCTGATTGCGTTTGTGGCGATTTCCCTTGTAGTATCTTCAATTATGATCGGGGTTATCACCTACATCAGTGTACTGGAACGGAAGAAGGAGATTGGAATCCTGCGCGCGATCGGGGCATCTAAGAGAAATGTATCGCAGGTATTTAATGCAGAAACCGTTATCATTGGTCTGTGTGCCGGACTGATCGGAATCGGACTGTCACTGCTGCTTCTGATCCCTGGAAATATGATCATCCATGCGGTGGCAGATAATAACAAAATTAATGCATTTTTACCAGTGCTTCCGGCAATTGTGCTGATTCTTTTGAGTATCGGTCTTACCCTGCTCGGTGGAATCATTCCGTCAAGGAAAGCAGCAAAGAGCGATCCGGTGACAGCGCTTAGGACAGAATAAAAAAAGAGAATGAGGGAAAAGGAAAATGGATAAAGAGAAAAATACAAAAGCAGTGAATGAGGAAAATATTTACTGTCTGAATGGAAGAGTGCCGGTAAAAAAGGCGATTCCGTTCGGACTACAGCATGTTCTGGCAATGTTTGTGTCGAATCTGGCACCGGTGCTGATCGTGTGCAGTGCGGCATTTGTGAGAGGATCGGAGAATCACTTAAGTGCTGCGGAAATTACGCAGCTTCTGCAGTGCGCGATGTTTGCAGCGGGGATCGGGACCTGTCTGCAGCTTTACCCGGTATGGAAGATTGGCTCCAGGCTTCCGATCGTTATGGGAGTCAGTTTTACCTTTCTTGGTAGTCTGCTGATGATCTGTACCAATCCGGAACTTGGATATGAAGGGATGGTTGGTGCGGTGATCGCCGGAGGTATTTTTGAGGGACTGGTAGGAATGAGTGCCAAATACTGGAAACGGCTCCTGACACCGGTAGTATCGGCATGTGTGGTGATTGCGATTGGGCTTTCCCTCTTGTCGGTAGGAATGGATTCCTGGGGCGGTGGAAATGGAGCAGAAGATTTTGGAGCGTGGTATCATCTTCTGGTCGGATTTTTCACACTGGTTGTGTGTCTGGCTGCCCGTTATCTGTTAAAAGGTGTATACAAGAACCTGAATGTACTGGTTGGTCTGGTCTGTGGGTATCTTCTGTCCATTATATTTACTGTGGCAGGGATTGCACCGATGGTTGATTTTTCAGGAATTACAAAGACGATCGAGCAGGTTGGTGTATTCAGCCTTCCAAAGCTTGTATTTTTTACTTCCCATAAACCGGTTTTTGATCTGGGAGCATTCTTTACTATTGCAATTGTATTCCTGGTATCGGCAGCGGAGACAACGGGTGCAACTACTGCAGTGTGTACCGGTGCACTTGGACGGGATATCAAGATGGAGGAACTGCAGGGGTCTCTTGCCGTGGATGGATTTTCCAGTGCGATTTCAGGATGCTTTGGATGTCTGCCGCTTACTTCTTTCAGTCAGAATATCGGGCTCGTCACTATGACGGGAGTTATCAACCGTTTTACTATTCTGATGGGGGCTTTGATTTTGATCCTTGCTTCTCTGTTCCCGCCGCTTGGAGCTTTTTTCAATTCGCTTCCGCAGGCGGTACTTGGAGGATGTACGGTTATGATGTTCGGATCGATCATGTATGAAGGAATCAAGATGCTCAAAGGGTGTGTGTTTGATGACAGAACTATGATCATTGTATCGCTGGCATTCTGTATCGGTGTCGGACTGACACAGACTTCCGGAAACTTCTTTTCCGCATTTCCGAAGGAGGTAGGAGATATTTTTAATGGAAATGCAGTTGCAGGGGTGTTCGTGGTGTCATTGATCTTAAGTATCTGCCTTCCGAAGAAAAAAACAACAGATTTGTAAAATGTGATAAAAATAAGTCAATCAGAAGGAAGAGATGAACGAGGATGAGGACAAAAAGAAAGATCGAAGCGCAGGCGTCTGAACAATTATAATCGAAAAATGTTGAGCAAATAAGGAACTGGCGGCACGATAAAAAGTGTCGCCAGTTCTTTTTTATTTCATAGGAAATTCCGAAGGAACTTCCTATGAAACAAAAGGCACTGCGTGCCGGAGATGCGCACTTGCACGAAGATGAAGAATGGCGCAAGCGACCGCGCTCGGCGCGAGAATGTGCCGAGGCACATTCTTTTTTAGTGTGGAAGTGACCAGTTCCAGAAGCTTGTTCATTATATTTGACCAGCTTGGAAGTATTTGCTGTATAGAGCATTGGAATCAATGTAGCAGCGTCCTGGAATTGCTGCATTTCTTCTGGTGAAAATCCGGTTGTGCCGCATACCAGGGCTTTTTGTGTTTCACTACGAGGGAGAGTACCTCCAGACTGGTTTCTCTGGTAGAAAAATCGATGATGACTTGACCGGATCCGCACCGAATGTTCAGTAAGCTATGATTCCAATTGTAAGAACTAAAAAAGCATGCTATACTTACGGCAGATGAAAAACTGACAGGATAAGACAACAAAGGAGAGACACATGAATTCTAATTTTGAATATTATAAAGTTTTTTATTATGTGGCGAAGTATGAGAACCTTACAAAGGCATCCAGCGTTCTGAAGACGAGTCAGCCGGCGGTGACGAGAACGATACACAACCTGGAAAATGAACTGGGATGTCGGTTATTTACCAGAAGCAAATCCGGCATGAAACTGACACCGGAGGGAAGAACCTTTTACAGCTATGTATCGGCAGGGTGCGCCCAGTTTTTTAAAGGGGAAAATGATCTGAGCAATCTGATCAGTCTGGAGAACGGGACAATCTATATCAGTGCGACTGAGACAGCCTTGCACTGCTTCCTGTTCCGGGCAATGGGAGAGTTCAACAGCATTTATCCGAACGTACATTTCAAAATCTTAAATAACAGTACCATGGACTCGGTCAACGCGGTAAAAGAAGGAAAGGTAGACCTTGCATTTGTGTCAACGGATCTGCAGGTAAATAAGCCGCTCAGGATGAAGAAACTGCGGGAATACCATGAGGTGCTGATCGGCGGCAGTCGTTACATAGAATTAAAAGGAAGAAAGATTTCATTGGAGGAGCTTTCGGCTTATCCTTGGATCAGCCTGACTTCGGAGGCACTGACCAGAAAATTCCTGAATAATTATTTTGCAGATCATGGTCTGCAGTTTTTGCCGGATATGGAGCTTGCGACGACAGACCTGATCTTGCCGGCAGTCCGTCACAATCTTGGAATTGGATTTGTCCCGGAAGAATTTGCCGAAGAAGAGAAGAAGGCAGAAAATGTATTTGAAATCGAAGTGGAAGAGAAGCTTCCGACCAGAAATATTATTCTGATCTATGATACTGAGTATCCTCAGAGTATTGCATCGAAGGAGTTTCAGAAGTTTCTGAGCAGTCAGAAGAACTAAAGAAGAAATAGATTTTCAAAGTGGATTGTGCAAATCGGTATCCTTTGTAGCCGGGATGTGTATCTGCAAAGAAAAATATAAGGAGAATGCCCCGGAATTTTTTATGTGTGGATCATAATTCCGGAGCATTTTTATATTTGTAAGTATAAAGTTATAAAGTAGAATTTTAGATTAGAAAACGATTGATATTATTTATGCCATTCCCAGTTTCTGATTTCTTCCAGATCCTGTCCATATTCAGCGATGTACTGCTTGTGCTCAACCAGTTTGTCGTTCATCTTCTGAATCAGGAATGATCCCTTATTGCCAAGCTGTGGCAGATGCATGATTGCATCTTTTACAAGGTTGAAACGGTCAATCTGGTTCTGTACACGCATGTCAAATGGAGTAGTGATCGTACCTTCTTCCTGATATCCATGAACAGAAATGTTGTGGTTGTGACGTTCGTATGTCAGCTCATGAATCAGTGTCGGATATCCGTGGAATGCAAAGATAACCGGTTTATCTTTTGTGAAGATTGCATCGTATTCTGCATCACTTAATCCGTGTGGATGTTTGTGGTCTGATTCCAGTTTGAACAGGTCAACTACATTGACAACGCGGATCTTGAGCTCTGGCATTTCATCACGAAGGATAGTAACAGCAGCCATAACTTCAAGAGTAGGAGTGTCACCGCAGCAAGCCATAACAACATCTGGTTCTTCACCGCAGTCATTACTTGCCCATTCCCAGATACCGATACCCTGTGTACAATGCTTTACAGCCTGTTCCATAGTCAGCCACTGGCAGCTTGGATGTTTAGACGCTACGATTGCATTGACATAGTTCTTACTCTTGATGCAGTGGTCGAAGCATGAGAGTAAGCAGTTTGTATCCGGTGGTAAATACATGCGGACAACGTCTGCCTTTTTATTGGCAATGTGATCCAGAAATCCTGGATCCTGATGTGTAAATCCGTTATGATCCTGTTGCCATACATTAGATGTCAGGATAAAGTTCAGCGAAGCAATCGGCTGTCTCCATGAAAGCTGGTTGCAGACCTTCAGCCATTTTGCATGCTGTGCTGCCATAGAGTCAACGATACGGATGAATGCTTCATAGCTTGCAAAGAATCCATGACGTCCTGTCAGAAGATATCCTTCCAGCCATCCTTCACACATATGTTCACTTAACATACCGTCCATGATACGTCCGTCTCTTGCAAGGCAGTCATCAGTGTCAAGCAAGTCTGCCTGCCAGTCACGTTTCTGTTCTTCAAATACTTTGTACAGACGGTTGGACATACTTTCATCTGGTCCGAAGATACGGAAGTTCTTACTGTCTTCATTTAATTTGAAGATGTCGCGGATGTATCCGCCAAGTTCGATCATATCCTGTGCTTTTGTCTTGCCAGGTTCTACTTCGATTCCGTATGAGCGGAAATCCGGAAGACGAAGGTCTTTCAGAAGAAGTCCGCCATTTGCATGCGGGTTTGCACCAAGACGGGCATCTCCCTTTGGAGCAAGTTCTGCAAGTTCCGGAATCAGATGTCCTTTTTCATCGAAGAGTTCTTCTGCATGGTAGCTTTCCAACCATTCTTTCAGAAGGTCAAGATGTTCTGGTGATTCCATAGAAAGCGGTACCTGATGTGCACGGAAAGATCCTTCAATCTGAAGTCCGTCAACAACCTTTGGTCCTGTCCATCCCTTTGGAGTACGAAGAACGATCATTGGCCAGAACGGACGGGTAGGATCATTGTTTTCACGGGCATTTTTCTGGATTGCTTTGATTTCTTCGATGCAGGCATCCATAGTTTCAGCCATTTTTCTGTGCATAGTCATCGGATCGTCACCTTCTACGAAGTAAGGTTTCCATCCGCAGCCCTTGAAGAAGTTTTCCACTTCCTCATGAGAAATACGTGAGAAAATGGTCGGGTTACTGATCTTGTATCCGTTCAGATGAAGGATTGGAAGAACAGCACCGTCTGTGATCGGGTTCAGGAATTTGTTGGACTGCCATGAAGTAGCAAGCGGCCCTGTTTCAGCTTCACCGTCACCGACAACAACTGTAGCGATAAGATCTGGGTTGTCCAGAACAGCACCAAAGCCGTGAGCAATTGAATATCCAAGTTCTCCACCCTCATTGATAGAACCTGGTGTTTCTGGAGCACAGTGACTCGGAACTCCGCATGGGAATGAGAACTGCTTGAACATTTTCTTCATGCCTTCCTCATTCTGGCTGATGTTCGGATAAACTTCACTATAAGAACCTTCCAGATAAGTGTTGGCGATCAGGAAGTTTCCGCCATGTCCCGGACCGGAAAGAAGAATCATATCCAGATCATAACGTTTGATGACACGGTTGCAGTGTACATAGATGAAGTTTTGTCCAGGTACGGTTCCCCAGTGTCCGACGATTTTTTTCTTGATCTGATCCATGGTCAATGGCTTTTTCAGAAGCGGATTATCAAGAAGGTATAACTGACCGGCTGACAGGTAGTTGGCAGCACGCCAGTAGGCATTCATTTTGTTGAGCAGTTCATCAGATAATGGCTGCTTTTCAAGACATAATTTATTGTCTTCCATTTTAGTACCTCTCTCTTTCTCTAGTTCATTTTTGTTATTTTTTTAACTGAGTTCATCATATCATGAGTAAAAGATAACGTAAAATAGCAATAATGAATTATATTCATATCAAAATGTTATGGATAGGAAGAGGGGAGTTCCTTAATTTCGTAATAGGTGGTAGACAATGTGAAAAAATTGAAGTATAATTATGAATAGCTGTTTTTATGTAAGATTTTTGAATAAAGCGTTTAAAATGTAATGTTTTGACAGAAAAAAACAGTGTATATAATGTAGATTGACAGTTTTTTAGTGAGGGAGAATTTATTATGAAGACTACTCTGATTATTATGGCAGCAGGAATCGGTTCAAGATTTGGAACAGGAATCAAGCAGCTCGCCAAGATGTCTCCGAATGGGGAGATCATTATGGATTACTCTATTTATGATGCAAAAGAAGCTGGTTTTGACAAGGTTGTATTTATTATCAGAAAAGATATTGAAGAAGAATTCCGTTCTGTAATCGGGAATCGTATCGGAGATCAGATCGAGGTGGAATATGTATATCAGGATCTTGCAGATATTCCAGCTGGTTTTGAAGTTCCGGAGGGACGTACCAAACCTTGGGGAACCGGTCAGGCAGTCTTGTGTTGTAAAGATGTAGTAAAAGAACCGTTTGTGATCATCAATGCAGATGATTATTATGGAAAGGAAGCGTTTAAGCTTCTCCATGATTACTTGATTGCGCACGCAGAGACAGCAGATAAGATGCAGATGGGAATGGCTGGTTTTATTCTGAAGAATACGGTTAGTGAAAATGGAACAGTTACCCGCGGCGTATGTGTGGTAGATGAAAATGGAATGCTTGAACAGATCCATGAGACGACTGGAATCAGTATCCAGGCTGACGGGGTACACTGCGACAGCGAAGCGGTTCAGAAATGGATCACACCAGATTCTAATGTATCCATGAATATGTGGGCTGGTTATCCGGATTTCATTCAGGTTCTGGATGAGAGATTCGCAGAATTTTTAAAAGATGAAGCAGGAGATCCTTTGAAAAAAGAATATCTTCTTCCAAATATTGTAGGAGATCTTTTAAAAGAAGAAAATGTGGATGTAAAGGTTCTGGAAACACACGATAAATGGATCGGTATTACTTATAAAGAAGATACAGAACTTGCACAGGCCGGATTCAAGAAGATGACAGAGGATGGCGTTTATCCGGAAAAATTGTGGAATTAAACGGATCCTGGAAGTAAAAAACAGAAGAGGAAAGAAAAATATGAATGAATTAAAACGGTTAGAGGCACAGAGAGATGACGAGATCGAGATTGATCTTGGCGAGATCTTTCATTTATTGCTGAATAAATTATGGGTGATTATTCTGTGCTTTATCGTAGGTGGAGTGATTGGGTTTGCCGGAACAAAGATTCTGGTGACACCGCAGTACTCAGCTTCATCGATGATTTACATTTTACCAAAGACAAGAAGCGTGACATCCCTTGCGGATATCAAGATGGGTTCACAGCTGACTTCGGATTTTGGAATCCTTGCAAAAAGCCGTCCGGTTATTGAAGAGGTCAATAAAAATCTGAAACTGGACTATTCATATGAACAGCTTGCTTCGATGGTACAGGCAACGAATCAGTCAGATACACGAATCCTGCGCTTTACAGTGACAGATACTGATCCTATTGAAGCAAAGAAGATTGCAAATGAGCTTGCGAATGTTGCAGCAGAGCGTGTAGCTTACGTTATGTCCAGCGACAAACCGAAGATCGTGGAAGAGGCGGCTGTTCCGAAATCCCCATCTTCACCAAACACAAAGAAGAATGCAAGTGTCGTGGCTCTTGTGTTTGCTTTTGCGGCAGCAGCAATCATTGTACTCAGATATTTGCTGAATGATACGATCCAGAATGAAGATGATGTAAAAAAATATCTTGGACTTCATATGCTTGCAGCGATTCCGACAGAAAAGAGAAAATCGATTTGAAAGACAGGACAAGAAAGATTATTGTTGCGGTGTTGCTTGTGATAGCAGTCTGCTGTGCAGGTTATCTGATTTGGTATTACGCCACGGCGGCAAAGACGAAGCAGTCGTATGATGATGCAAAAAAGCTGGTAACGGAAAATGTGAAACCGTCAAAAACAGATAGTGATGACGGAGAGCAGACAAAGCCGGAGATACCGGTTGATTTTACTGCTCTTCAGGAAAAAAATCCGGACATTTACGCATGGATTAAAATTGATGGAACAACCGTTGATTATCCGGTTTGCCAGAATAATAAGGATGACTGGTAATCGTGATACTTGCAATTATCTGCGCAGGGCTGTTGGCAGGTGTCGTTTATACGGTTACAAAAGGGAAAAGCGGTACGCAGAAAAAACAGGAGGCATCGGCAGAAGCGGGTGCAGACGAAACGGAATCACAGTCCGGAATCATCGAAGAAGACGGAAAGAAATACAAACTCAACCCGGATATCAAGACCGTTCTGTTCATGGGTGTTGACAAGGAAGAAAAAGCAGATCTTGGTAATAACCCGGGAGAAAACGGACAGAGCGACAGCCTGAATCTTCTGGTCCTTAATAAAGAAGAGAAGACGGCACAGATCATTCAGATTTCCAGAGATTCTATGGTGGGAATCGATATTTATGATGTGACAGGTAACAGGCTGATGACGGAAAATGGGCAGATCGCACTTCAGTACGCATATGGGGACGGGGCAGAAGAGAGCTGCCGTCTGACATCTGAGAAGGTATCAGAACTTATGTATGGCGTGAATGTGGATTCTTATTTTTCACTGACGCTGGAGGGGCTGGTTGCAGCAACTGATGCGGTTGGAGGAATTACTCTTACCGTGCCAGAAGATTATACAGCTGTTGATCTTGCATTTGAAAAAGGTGCAGAAGTTACTCTTAATGGGGAACTTGCTGAAAAATATGTCCGTAAAAGAGATATTGAAGTCCTTGACAGTAACAATCAGCGCATGGAACGTCAGTCACAGTTTATGGATGCTCTGATCGAGAAGATGCAGAGTATTCAAAGCGAAACAGAGTATCTTTCTCTGTACCAGAAATTGGAGGATTATATGACAACAAACATGACTGCGGATGAGATGGAAGAGCTGACAGATTATAAGATTGCAGAGGACACCGTGAAAGTTCCGGGTGAGATTATTGAGAAAGACGGACATGCGCAGTATCTGGTAGACAATAAAGAATTAAAAAAAATAATATTAAAAATGTTTTACAAAATAATGTAATTGTAGTATAGTATAGCTTGATATAGCGAATATCAAATAAACTATGTGAGGAGGTCAAAGAAAATGAAGTCAAGAATCTTAAAGACAGTTGGTCTTATTGCAGCTATGGTATCCTGCATCGGAATGACGGCATTTGCAGCACCAAGTCCGGCAGCTTCTACAGTTGTTACAGCTGTAAGCAGCGCAACAGATACAGATGGTAATGCAGTGAATGTTTCTATCACATCTGAGATCCCGACAGAATACACACAGGCAGTTGCAGACATTAAGACTGAAGCAAAATTGAAAGAAGTAATTGGGAGCGATTTTAATGCGAATATGACAGTTGCTGATGTTAAGGAAGTTACAGCGCCGGAAGGAGCTGAATTCCCACTTAAGATCACATTCGTAATGAAAGGCGTAACAGCTTCTTCTAAAGTTCAGATTCTGCATTACAATAGATCAGCATCAGCTTGGGAGAAGATTGATACAACTGTTGCAGATGGAACAGTAACAGGTACATTTAGTTCACTGTCACTGGTTACAAGCGCAACAGCTGTATCAGCAGTTGCAGTACTTGGACTGGCAGCAGTAGCAGCATTTGGTCTTAAGAAGAAAGTTGTTAGATAATTTACAAACATATGTTGAAAGCACTTCTTTGTGGCGGTAGTCACCGTGAGGGGCGTTTTCTTTTTGACAGGAGAGATACGTTTTGATGTTGGTAGATATTCATTGTCATATTCTTCCGGGAGTGGATGATGGGGCACCGGATATGGAGACTTCCAGAGCAATGATACGGGATGCCTATGAGCAGGGAGTACGTTATATCATTGCGACTCCGCATTACAGACCGGAGATGTTTGAGCCTTCCATGAAAAAGGTGATCCGAGTATACCATGAACTTCGCGATTATGCTGAAGAAGTTGGAATTGGACTGAGGCTTGGCTGCGAGTATTACCGGAATGAGCAGATGATCCGGCATCTTGATAAGAAGCTTCGACCGACGATGCTTGGAAGCAGGTATGTTTTGACAGAGTTTTCAACCAATGACAGTTTTGTCACGGTCCGTAATTACATTTATGAGCTGATCACCAAGGGATATCGACCGATCGTTGCACATGTTGAAAGGTATTTTTGCTGTCAGGAACCGGAGAGAATCCAGAAACTGAAAAAACTTGGAGCACAGATCCAGATAAATGCAGATTCCGTATTGGGATATGAAGGACATACGATTAAAAAGTTCTGTGCCGGCCTGATGAAAGATGATCTTGTGGATTTTATAGGATCAGATGCACACAATCTGGAGGGGCGGAAGATGAACCTCGGGAAGTGTGCCACTTACGTCAGAAAAAAGATGGGACAGGATTATGCGGAAGAGATTTTTGTAGATAATCCAAGACGGATATGGAAGAGCAGATAAAGAGATTCAGATAGCCCCGCGTGGGGAAGAAAGCAGGTGTTTTGTTGAAAAAGGTTAATTTATCGATTGAAAAGAAAAGCTACGGGGTGCGTGAATCAATCCGGACATTGCGTACCAATCTGCAGTTTTGCGGAGATGATAAAAGAGTCATTCTTGTAACAAGCTGTGTGCCGAGAGAGGGGAAAAGCTCTGTTTCTGTTGCGCTGGCAGAATCAATTGCAGACATGGGAAAATCTGTTATTCTTGTTGATGCGGATATCAGGAATTCTGTTATGGCATCGAAACTTCAGATTACCGGTGCAGATAAAGGGCTGTCACACTTCCTCTCCGGACAGTGTGTGCTTGCAGATGTGATTATGGCGACAAATATTCCGAAATTTCATATTCTTCTTTCCGGACCGGAGGCTCCGAATCCGACAGAGCTTCTGGAATCCGAACGTTTTACTGGTATGCTGGAGTCCATGAAGAATGTCTATGATTATATTATCATTGACTGTCCGCCGCTTGGTCTTGTTATTGATGCGGCAATCATCGGACATCAGAGTGATGGCGCGATCATTGTTGTCGAAGCAGGTAAGGTCAAATACCGTCTGGTGCAGAATGTAAAAGACCAGCTGGAAAATTCGGGAGTGTCCGTTCTTGGTGTTGTCCTTAACAAGGTAGAGCGTAAGAACCAGAAGGGATATTATAACAAATATTATGGCTCACAGAAGTATGAGGGCTATTATGGACACAATGAAGAAACAAAAAATGCATAAAAGTGAAAATAACACTTGCAATTGTTAAAAGTTTCTGTTAAAATAATTATTGTTGTGAGTCTGCAAGATTTGTAAGCGGACATTTCAGATCGTTAGGAGGTGCAATCATGGCTAAATGTGCTATTTGTGAAAAGGGTGCTCATTTCGGAAATAACGTAAGTCACTCTCATAGAAGATCATCTAAGATGTGGAAATCTAACGTAAAATCCGTTAGAGTTAAAACGGAAAACGGCGGAACACAGAAAATGTACGTATGTACAAGCTGCCTGAAATCCGGACGCGTTGAAAGAGCTTAATCTGAGCGGAATGATGAGAACCGAAGCTTTTAAGCTTCGGTTTTTTGCGTATACGATGAGCCAAATACGGAGCTGTCCAGATTTGTGCTCGCACAAAAATCTGATTGGATCTGTATTTGGCGAATGTACGACGGTGAACTGTTAAGTGAGCTGCCGTATAATCAGGCAGGTGTCAGCATGCCTGATTATCGGGCTGCATTGGTTGTAAAAGCATTGGAAATAGAGTATAATATTTTCAACGTTTAAAAATAGATTTATTGATATGAATTTTGAGAATTGGAGGATGGCATATGAAGGGAAGTATGAGTACTGATTTAGGAATCATCACGATCGATCCGGAAGTGATCGCAAAATATGCAGGATCTGTAGCAGTTGAATGTTTTGGAATTGTCGGTATGGCAGCTGTCAGCATGAAAGATGGTCTGGTAAAACTTTTGAAAAAAGAAAGCCTTACAAAGGGAATCCAGGTCGGAATCTCTGATGAGAATAAGATTACACTTAATTTTCATGTGGTCGTAGCTTACGGAGTAAGTATTTCAGCAGTAACAGACAATCTGATCAGCAACGTGAAGTATAAAGTTGAAGAATTTACAGGTATGAGCGTCGATAAGATCAACATCTATATCGAAGGCGTCCGCGTGATCGATTAATTAAGGAGGAACTTGTTGTGGCAACAAAGAGTATCGATGTAGAACTGCTTGCGAAGATGTTTCTTGCAGGCGCACAGAATATAGAAGCAAAAAAGGAATATATCAATGAACTGAACGTGTTCCCTGTACCGGATGGTGATACAGGAACCAATATGTCTATGACAATTATGGCGGCAGCGAAAGAAGTAACTGCACTGGAAGGCATGGATATGGCTTCTCTTGCGAAGGCAATTTCATCCGGTTCTCTCCGTGGTGCAAGAGGTAACTCCGGTGTTATTCTATCCCAGCTGCTCCGAGGATTCACAAAATCCATCAAGACGGAAAGCGAAATTGATGTACCTGCACTTGCAAGAGCAGCTGTACGTGCAAAAGAGACAGCATATAAGGCTGTTATGAAGCCGAAAGAAGGTACGATTCTTACCGTTGCAAAAGGGGTGGCTGAAAAGGCTCAGACACTTGCAGAGGAGACAGATGATCTGGAAGAATTTCTCCCGAAGCTGATTGAAGAGGCAGAGACTGTTCTGGCAAAGACTCCGGATATGCTTCCTGTATTAAAGGAGGCAGGTGTTGTAGATTCCGGCGGACAGGGACTTCTGGAAGTACTGCGCGGGGCATATGATGCATTCCTCGGTAAAGAGATTGACTACAGCGCACTTGCACCAACTCCTCAGGCTGTTAATGCAACAAAGGTTGAAACTGAGGGTACAGTGGATATCAAATTTGGATACTGTACCGAATTTATTATTCTTCTGGATAAAGAATTTACAGAAAAGGATGAAATAGAATTTAAGGCTTATCTGGAATCCATTGGTGATTCTATCGTATGTGTAGCAGATGAAGACGTTGTTAAGATACATGTTCATACGAACGATCCGGGACTTGCAATCCAGAAAGCACTTACTTATGGACAGTTATCCCGTATGAAGATTGATAATATGCGTGAAGAGCATCAGGAAAAGCTGATCAAGGATGCAGAAAAGCTTGCAGCAGCCCAGAAAGAGAAAGAAAAAGCCAAAGAGCCACGTAAAAAGGTCGGATTTATTGCTGTTTCGATCGGAGAAGGATTAAATGAAATCTTCAAAGAACTTGGCGTGGACTACATTATCGAAGGTGGTCAGACCATGAACCCGAGTACGGAGGATATGCTGACAGCGATCGATCATGTAAATGCAGACTATATTTACATTCTTCCGAATAATAAGAATATCGTAATGGCTGCAAATCAGGCGCGTGATCTGACAGAAGACAAGGATATTATCGTAATTCCGACAAAGACCGTTCCGCAGGGAATCACAGCAGTTCTGAATTACAATGCAGAAGAAGATGTGGATACAAATGAAGAGACGATGCTGGAAGCAATCAAATGTGTAAAGACAGGTCAGGTGACTTATGCTGTCCGTGATACCCACATCGATGATAAAGAAATCCATGAAGGTGATATCATGGGAATTGGTGATGCAGGTATCCTTGCAGTTGGCAAGTCTGTCGATGGTACTACAAAGGACATGCTGGCACAGCTGGTAAATGATGATTCTGAACTGATCAGTCTCTATTATGGAGAAGAAGTTTCCGAAGAAGAAGCAGAAAAGCTGACAGCAGAGATTGAAGAATTATATCCGGATATGGACGTAGATGCACACATGGGCGGACAGCCGATTTATTACTATGTGTTGGCGGTAGAATAGGCTTATGAATGAGCAGTCAGAAATCCGTAACCTGAAAGGAATCGGGGCAAAAACCGAGGAACTGTTTCACAAGATGGGAATTTTTACCATCGGCGATCTGCTCCGTTATTATCCCAGAGGATATGATGTATATGAAGAGCCGGTAAGCGTAGGAGAGCTGGAAGAAGGAAAGATCAGCGCGGTAAAAGGTGTGATATACGGAAGAGTACAGGTTGGAGGAGGAAAGCGTATGCAGATTACGACAGCATACGTAAAAGATCTGACTGGTACTTTGAAGGTGATCTGGTTTCGTATGCCATTTCTGCGTAATACATTGAAGCAGGGAATGCCGGTTATCATAAGAGGACGGGTAGTTTCAAAAAAGGATCAGCTGATTATGGAGCATCCAGAGTTATTTTCACCACCGGATAGTTACGATAAAAAGTGTGGAACTCTTCAGCCAATTTATCCGTTAACTGCCGGTATGACGAACAATGCGGTAGCAAAAGCGGTTAAAGGTGCGATGGAATATCTGGATCTCGTCTCTGATGATCTACCGAAAGATCTGCGCCTTCGATATCATCTGGCTGAGTATAACTATGCGATCCGCGGGATACATTTTCCACTGGATAAGGCAGAATTCTACCATGCAAGAGAGAGACTTGTATTTGAAGAATTTTTAGTTTTCGTGCTTGCTCTTCGCAGGACGAGGGAGCGAAATGAGCGTGCCGAAAATGGATTTGTGATAAAAAGGCGGTCGGAAATCGACCGCTTTCTTGCAAATCTGCCATATGAACTGACCGGAGCACAGAAGAGAGTCTGGGAACAGATCCAGGAGGAGATGTGCGGAAAGCTAGTGATGTCACGCCTGATCCAGGGGGATGTTGGCTCTGGTAAGACAATAGTAGCGCTTCTGGCTCTTCTTCTGGCGGCACTGAACGGTTATCAGGGCGCAATGATGGCTCCGACAGAAGTTCTGGCCAAGCAGCATTACGAATCAATCATAGAGATGCTGGAAAAGTATCAGATTCCGGTGAAAACCGAGCTCTTGACCGGGTCGATGACAGCAAAGGAAAAAAGGGAAGCTTATCAGAGGATTGCTGCGGGAGAAGTGCAGATTGTTCTGGGAACCCATGCACTGATCCAGGAGAAGGTGGAATACCAGAATCTGGCACTTGTTGTTACCGATGAACAGCACCGATTTGGTGTCCGTCAGAGAGAGGCACTTGCCGGGAAAGGACAAATTCCTCATATTCTTGTAATGAGTGCGACACCGATTCCTCGAACACTGGCAATCATTTTATATGGAGATCTGGATATTTCGGTGATTGATGAACTCCCGGCAAACCGTCTGCCAATCAAGAACTGTGTGGTGGATACCAGTTACCGACCGACTGCTTACCGCTTTATGCAGAAGCAGGTCGCCGAAGGAAGACAGTGCTATGTGATTTGCTCGATGGTAGAAGAGAGCGAGGCAATGGATGCAGAGAATGTTCTTGACTATGCGCAGCTTCTGCAAAGTGAGATGGGTGACAAGATCCGGATCGCTGCGCTTCATGGGCGGATGAAACAGGCAGAAAAAGACGAGATCATGGGAGCATTTGCAAAGAATGAGATCCAGGTCCTGGTGTCGACAACAGTTATCGAGGTTGGTATCAATGTGCCGAATGCTACGGTGATCATGGTGGAGAATGCTGAGCGTTTTGGACTGGCACAGCTTCATCAACTCCGCGGGCGCGTAGGACGTGGCAGACACCAGTCCTATTGTATTTTTATGAGTGGTTCGAAGACGAAAGAGACAAAAAAACGACTTGAGATCCTGAACAAATCCAATGATGGATTTTTTATTGCGAATGAAGATCTGAAGCTTCGGGGACCAGGAGATCTTTTTGGAATCCGGCAAAGCGGATTAATGGATTTCCGGATCGGAGATGTGTTCCAGGATTCGGAGCTTCTGAAAAAAGCAGGAGAAGCATCGGGTGAAATCCTGAGGGAAGATCCACTGTTAGAAGGCGAAAAATATAAACTGCTTGGTGAAAAGCTTGCGGCATACATTTCGGGAAACAATCTGGAAACGACGTTGTAGATAAAAAGATAGTGGGCAAATTGTTCTGCCCACTATCTTTTTATTCATAAAACCAGTAAATAATAAATTTGTTAAGGGATACTTCTTCACTATATGAATAAGAAACCTGCCAAAGTCCATATAGCTCACCCAGGTATCCTGCACCTTCTTCCATGAGGGTTTCGTGCATTTCATCCACGACCTCCTGATAGACTGCATCATCTGACATTTTAAATATCGTATAAGCCTCCTGGCTCTCAATCGATCTGTCGATCACTTCTCGCAGAATACCAGGCTCATAGGTATCATAATACATGCCGTTCAGCTGATAATAGTTCAGATTTTCAGACTGACATGACGGATATACATAGTCCGTGCTGATCATATGTGTTTTTTCTAGCTCTTTTTCACTGCAGCAGAGATAATCGTAAGCAATCAGGTTCGGTATCTGATAGCCATTATCTTCGCCGAGAAAAATCGGATCTCCCCAGGTTGCATCTACATAATAATACTGACCATTGCACTGAACAATATTCCATGCATGGTCTGCGACGCCTCCATTTGGATCTGTAGTCTGTCCGGTTACATAGATACAGTAAATACCCAGTTGTTGCAGCAGATACTGGCAGCTTTTTGCATAGCCGGCACAAACCGATCTTTTTCCGACAAGAGCACTGTAAATATTCTGGTTATCCGGTGCATCAAGATCATAATCTACGTTATCTATGAGATAGGTGTAAATGTATTTTATCTTTTCGTATTCATCTGAAAGGTCTGAAATGCCAGAAAGACAGGTGGCTCTTGCCGATTCAATCTCCTGATACCGTTGTTCTTTTTCTTCTCCCTCATAAAGATAATTGGGTTCTATTACTACATATCGGCTCTGTCCTTCAGACTGAGAATATTCTGTGGAAGTTGCATTTCCATCACACCAGAAAATTTCCGGTCTGTCATTTAACACATTCTGAAATACTTCATTTGCAGTATTCGCGTTGCTGCAATGCAGATAAATTTCTTTTTTATTTTCCTGGATACCCTGAAGAATTTCCCGGTAAACCGTTTGCTCTTCATCAGAAAGCTGTTCATAGTAGAATTCTCCGGTAACCTCTGCATCCGTAATTTTTTCCTGTTCATAAGGAACTTCTTCTGGCGCGGAACTCTCTGCTTTCGGAGTGGCTGACATTTGTCTGCCGATCAGGATTCCTCCGGATATAAGACAGAGACAGCCAAGTCCCAAAAGAATGAACGAAAAAAATTTCCCTGTTTGATGCATCTTTTTTCGCATAATCTATTTAATTCCTCCAAATACTCATCTGTATGTTTCATCATAACATACCCTTCATTTTTGCACAACACGGACATTTTTTACATATAATGTTTCTGACAGTATAAAAAGCCTTGAGGATATCAGATATGAGATTTTTGAAAGCCATGCAGACTTCTGATCGGGGAAATTTGCAGATACAGATTACTTCGTCTATTGATTCTTTTCCTGTTCCAGATGCGTCAATCCGTATTTCCTATACAGGTATTCCTGAAAACACACTGGAAGAACTGACAACCGATAGCTCCGGACAAAGTGAAACCATTGAGCTTGACGCACCGCCTGTGGAGTATAGCCTGGATGTAACAAATGAAGAACAGCCATATGCGGAATATACCCTGGAAGTAAACGCTCCGGGATTCGAGCCGGTCAACATCGCAGGAACGGAAATACTGGCCGGTGTGACGGCAATTCAGAAGATTCGTCTGCGTCCACTTGTCACGGAAGACCAGACTCCGGAAATCTTTGTGATTCCTGCACATACTCTGTACGGTGTGTATCCGCCGAAAATCCCGGAAAACGAGATCAAGCCGGTAAACGAAACCGGTGAGATTGTGCTAAGCAGAGTTGTCGTGCCGGAATACATTGTTGTTCACAATGGCTCACCACGCGATTCTACCGCACAGAATTATTATGTAAAATATAAAGATTATATCAAAAATGTTGCTTCCAGTGAAATCTATGCAACCTGGCCGGAAAATACGATCCGGGCAAATGTACTGGCAATCATGTCTTTTACGCTGAACCGGGTTTACACCGAATGGTCACTTCGTATATGGTCACTCAGGGTTGCAGAAGTATATTTCTTAATGAATTAGTCATTCAGTTGAGAGAATGTGGGACATGTTAGTTTTTCGGGGCATTCATTTTTGTTTGATAGTTGGATAAAGCATCAAAGACTTTGTGATAGATAACCTGATTTGGATAATATCTGTAGTCTGCGAAAACAGAAATTCCTGTTTTGTAGAAATATTCAAGAATGGCAGCAGCACAGCCAGAACTTCTGCTTTCCCCATATTCGCATTGACAGATAATATCCAGTCCGTCATTTTTAGCTTTGAAGATAAATTCTGCTAACTGGTCAGCTTCAGGAAAATAGGTTTCATAGCTCAAGTTGAATTTAGGCAGAACGGATAAATCTATATCATGTACGGCAACGTAAAAAATCCGCTCTGTCTTATTTTTATAATCAACAGGGGCAGAGTTTTTATTGTGATAATTATCGGGTGGGTCAAGAAAACTGATAACTGCTGAATTTTTAGGGAAATCCCCTTTGATAAGCGTTTCAATTGCCTGTCTGGAATAAATACTTACCTGCATGAAAATAACCTCTCTTTCGTGGAATTAACTAGGTGCGACACCATTTATAATGTTAATATTGCTCTTCAATAATTTTCAAATACTTGTACACCGTTGGAATTGAAAGAGAACAAAGGCGTGCTAACTCAGATTTGTTTATTTGTTTATTTTTGTATTGAGGATAGTAATGATAAAAAACAGATGGAATATTATCAATGGTTGTTACAGGTCTTCCGATTGTCTTACCTTTTGCTTTGGCATTTTCCATTCCGCTTTTTACACGTTGGCTTATCATGTTACGTTCCAGTTCTGCAAATACACCCATCATTTTTAACATTCCCTCAGTCATTGGGTCAAGTTCTTTGCTACAGTCTACTTCAAAAGTTCCAAGAACCAGTTTGATATGATTCTTTTTAACAAATTCTATGATTTCGCATAACTGTAAAGTACTTCTTGTAAATCGGCTGACCTCAGTGGCAATAATTGTATCTCCTGATTGTACGATATTTAAGAGCTTATCTAATTCTGCACGATTGGTTTTCGTTCCACTTTCATACTCTTTGTAGATTGTTTCATCAGTAGCACCTTGTTGTTTTAGTTCTCTTACTTGTCGTTCAATATCCTGTAAATTCTCATTTGTAGAACATCTTGCGTATCCGTATATCATTTGCAATCACTCCTCGAAAGTTCTTTGAATATATATTTCTTCACTATTTCCAGTATCGCTCAAGTAATCGTAACATATTTTTTCTTCCAACAGGGTTCATTGTATGAATGCGAACAGGATAAAAACGACCTGTTTCAGCAAGCCAATCCAATAATTTTATTCCGTCTCCACCGTCATATGCGAAATCGCCTAAATCATGGTCACAGTCAATCAATGAAATGGATTCGTTTGCATGTTCGATTACTCGTTTTACATCATTAACGCTTTTACAACAGATATACCCATTAGGTGCAGGGCGTATATCATCTAACCATATTTTTATATTTCCTCCAATCAGCGGTTTTCCCTTATGTGTGTAAATCTTATACCAGCAACCTCCGAAAATGCCTGAAACCACCAATCAACAGGGTCAGCATAGGAAGATTCTGTTATAGTCTTTCGTAATGTTGTCTGATATTCTATATATTCTGGAAACTCCCATTCTTCAAAAGGTAATACTTTTTCGATATTGTAGTAACCCATATGATAGCGGTTGGTTACGTCTTCAAGCGGCGCACATTTCAAATGTAATACATGTTTGTAAGTGTCTCTTCCGTAAGCAGTAGCCATTTGTAATGTATATGTTTCTACTGGTACATGGAAAAATCTTCTTGCAGAATTGATATCCCAGTATCTTGTTTGGAGATTGGACTCAATTACTATCAGATGAACAAGTGTCTGATTGATTAGTCTTTGAGCAATGCCATATGACCATTTGCATATTCCATCGTACATATGAATGAGTGTATTACATAAAGCATAATGTGTTTTATCAAAATCCTGTTGGGTTTCTGATTCAAACAAACGTGGCAGATTTTCAGAAAGAAAAAATTCTGATTTATACTCGTTTTTGGTATCCTGATTAAACAAATTCTTGCCATGAAAGTGTATCTGTCGCCAAAAGTCACGATAGGAACGATTAACTGCATGGAAAATAATATGCGAATCTGTGAAAGTTTCTTTTATTCCATAATGGTTATAAAGCAAAAATAAATTTTCATTCATAGAAATCATCTCCTTTGTGTTTTATCTTTCGACGTCGATTGATTATTTATATTGTAAGATGATACTATGTTACATTCAACCCCTCTGAAATCCGTTAATAATTTCGTAATAATTTGCTGTTCAACCCAAAACATAAAAGAAACGGTGGGTTAAATTTCTTTTATGATATATGCAAAAAATATCCATAATCACATTGGATTACAGATATTTTTTGAATGGAAATAACCATAAAGGAAAAGAGATGTTTTCTTTTATATGTTATTCATGGTCTTTTATAAATTGTATATTACTTTTCTCGACATCACTTAACATATCATCTGTAAAGTCTTCTGGTTCTATTGTGCCTGTGTACCATGCCTGTGAATTGAAATAGTTCTGCAAGGTTGGATTTGTAAATTTCCTACCATGCCGTGCATAAATTTCATTTCTTGCTAATTCCAGTTGGTCATGGGATAAACCTGAAATATCAGCAATGGTTAATTCTCTCGATGAACTATCTGGAAGAATATAGGAATCAGAACTGTTATAATCATATTCCGAATCATTTACCGAATCATTATCTGTGCTATTGTATGTATCTGCATAATCATTTGCAAGTTCCCATGAAGTTGCATGTTTTTCTTCAAATTTCATTGTTTCTATCGGCATATATAATCTTTCTGATTCAGTAATACTCACAGAAATTGTATTATTTTCAAAAGTCAAAGTTCCTTTAAAAGTTAATCCGTCAGCATCAGACATAAAATCAGCTTTGTTTCCATCAAGTGTTGCACTAATATTGCCAACTGCATCAAGTCTATAATACCAAAGTGAAAAAGTAATTGTTTTGTCAGTTATACTTTGAATTGTTAATTCACGGTCTTGGTTTCCCTTTATGTTCCAATATCCTTGATAAACAGATGCATCTACAACATTATCAGGTTCTTCCGTCTTTGTGATATTTGAATCCGTATCTTTTGGAGAGTCATTTTTATCAATATCTACCGTTTTTTCTATACTCTTTGCTTTAGGTTCATTTTCTTTAATTGCAAACAGTTTATCTCTAAAAGCAAACAATATAATTATGACCGTCAAAAAACAACTTATGCCAATAATACATATCAGTCTTTTCCTATTATTAGAAGATGAGTTCTTTTTTAATGGCTCTTTAGGCAATACAGGTTCAGTTTGATTGTTTTTAATGGTAGATGGTTCAATTTCCATACCACAAACAGGACACACTGTATCTTCTTTTTCCAGTATAGTTCCACAAACAGGACACATTTTTTCGTCATTTATATCTGAAAAATCATTATGTTCATATTCATCATCTAACTGATAACCACAAACAGGACATTCTTGTGCATCGTTTTCTAACTCTGCACCGCAATTTGGACAATACATATACTCTTCTCCTTACTAATTACAAAATAAATGTTCTCTCTTTTTGAAATAAGTGTAATTTAAGTATATTAGTATAATTACTACAATCTGAGAAAGCAGCCAAGGAATAAAGGGACCTCTTGCAACTCTTAACGTAGTGTTATTAGCTATCGCCATTACAGCAACACATACACTAAAATAAATTGTCAAAATTTTATTTGTATCTTTCTGGAAATTAAGCAAACGTTTTCTTATCTTTAATGCAACAATTGCTGATGCGACATAGCAAAGTGCATAAATAAGATAATCTGTTCCAAATCCAACCATTGACATCATAATGATACAAAAAACTACTCCTAAACAACTTGAAATCATATAGAAAATCATTCCGTATTTTGAAAGGAAATCATACCATTTCATAGATAATTCTTGATTATTTGTTTCTGTTGAACTTGTTTTAGTGGTAGACTCAGTGGTGTTATTGATTTTCTCCTTTAATGAACTTACTGTTTTTTGAGCCATATCCGTAAGATTATCCATATTGATTTTTTCTGTATTTATATTCCCTATATTCGGTAATGTTTTTGATTTTTGATGGACTTTAAAAGCTTTATAAAATATGGATACTGTTTCAGGGCAAGCATCAATCAAATATGACATTAACTTTTGATCGCCCATAAAATACACTGTATATTTATCCGTACCGATATAGTCTTCCAGTTCTTTGAAAATTCCATTCCAATGTACTTCCCGTACTTGAAATGGTTGTATCCATTCATCAATACAGCGATTTTGCAACAATGTTGTATCAAAAACTTTCCCATTTATTGTAATTCTAGTAGAAAATGGATTTTCCGAATAAACAATAGTAACTGTATTATTTGTTCCGACTAATTTTACAGGCTGTGATGCTAAGGCGTTTTTTATAGTTGCAAAAGACTCTTCATCACTGTCAAATTGTAAAATAAATTCGGTACAACCAGTAAAATCTTTTAATTCCTCATATAATCCGTTCCATTTGATTCCCTTGTTTAAAAATGGATACGCCCATTGTTCAATAGAGATATTTTTTATCCGTGAAGTATCAAACTTCTTTTCATTATATGTAATTTTCAGCTCTCCGCTGTCCTTTATATATGTGGCTTTAACTCTTTTTAGATTTTTGGTTGTAATTTTTTCTTCTGTCTCTTGAACTCTTGCACCGCAATTTCGACAGAACTTTGCATTTTCCCCAAGCTTATATCCACAGTTTTTACAATACATACTTATCCTTCTTTCTTTTGAATACAAAATTCTCTGATTACGCATATATCACATTTGGGATTTCTTATAGTACAAATTTCTCCATACCCGTTTGCACAATACATCCATAGGAGATAGTCAATCTCTGCACAATGTTTCCCCATTGATTCAGCTATTGATTGAACAATATCCATTGCTTCATAAATAGGAACAGTTTCCCATACTGAACAGCCTAAGACTTTACTTCCAAGAATCCGTCTAATATGTCTGTCAGGTTTTGCAATATCATACCCGACATTTCTTAAATACTCTGCATTGAGTGCCTCTCCCATTTGATTCATCTTCAAAAAAGATTCTGGAGAAGATAATTCTTCAATTAACCTTTTCATAGTCGAATCTTCATCTATATATTTTTTATAACAAGAATCAATACTGCCATACTGTTTTTCAATCTTAGACAATAAGGGAATATTGTTCTTAATTAAAGCCTCCATCTGTTTTCTTGTACTTTGTGTTGCTCCACAGATTTCTTTTATTCTTTCAGTAAAAAAATCAGATGAACCGGATAAAATATATTCCATCTCATAATTATGAAACAGTTCATCTATTGGTGTGATTTTTCCGGTTGAATCATCTATTCCATCAACAACTCTATCCCATTTAGCACCTGAACTTAACATGGAATAAACCATTCCACGAATGTGGTCTTCAATAGTGAAAGTCTCCTGATGTTCTCGCCTGTCAATCTGTTTCTTAATAAATGAGTGTTCCCATAGTTTTGTTTCAGGTAATTTGTTATTCAAATAATGCTCTATTGCATCAATGGCATGGACTACGGTTTGGTTACTGTAAGACATTACAATCCACCTTTCTCTGTATATGTATAAGCCAAGTTTAAAACGCATTATGAGTATTGTCAACTCTATTTGAGTATTATGAGAAATAGAAAGACTTCTTCATATAGTATTGGAATATGGAGGAAGAATACTATGAGTTTTGGAGATAACCTACGTGCTTTAATTGAAGAAAGAGACATTACCCAAAAAGAACTTGCAAAGAAATTAAATATTGCACCATCTACATTGGGGAGTTATGTCCAGAATGTGCGTGAACCTGATTTTGCCACATTAAAAATGTTTGCAAACTTCTTTGATGTTTCTACAGATTATCTGTTAGACCATTCAGTAAAAGAATGTTCTACCCGTCAGGAAAATGAGCTGTTGCGAGTATTCCGTTCTTTAAGCGAAGAACAACAGTATATCTGCATTGAACAGAGCAAAGTATTTATGTTGGTAAATCAAAAAAGAAAAGAAGAAATATAGAAATCAGGATACAGTTTAAATGATGTATAGGTTTTTGGAGAGGACAGAGGTCTTCTCCATTTCTTTTACCAGTCTATTGGTAAAATGGTGCAATGAACCAGTCAGCCACCTTAGATGTCAGATTTTCATAAATTTTCTGAAATACCTTCTATTTATATGATTGAGAATATAATCAATTTACATCAGGAAAGGAAGATGCGATTTATGAAAAGAGTTAAATCCAGGATTTATTCAACTCAGGAATTAGACAAAAGAAAAAAAGCTATATTTTCTACACAAGATATAGAACAGATTTTAGGGATTCTTGATGATATGACAGGGCATGATATGAGCTTTGAGAAACAAGATGATGGAACGTTGTCTGTAACCATTGATGGAACTGTGTATTCTGTTGATACGGTATAATAAATAATGAGTGGTATGTTAATCAGATATCAGGCGGAGAGATTTTTGCTCTCCGCTTTTTTAGGGGGAATTATATGCATTAGATAACAAAATTTGCAAAATCAATGGTAATTCTTTCTCTCACTATGGCTATTTTCCCATTCTGCCGTTTGTTAGTCTAATTTGTTTTATTATTGCTTTTCGTGGATTTTTTCTAGGCTTGCAGTTTAACATATTGTCAAATAGTTCATCGAAACTGATGGAATCCGTAAAAGCGTTGATATAGTTACAGTAATTTTCAATGTAATGTGATGATTCATTTGGTTTCTCATGTGTTACTGTTTGAAAATGTTCATAAACCATTCGAGCATAAATTGCATTATAGCTTTCAATTCCGCGAAATTTTGTAATATATCCGTCTATTTGAGAACTAACGGTATAAAGTCCACATGCACGTTTTAGAATACTTCCTTTTTTGATATTACTCAGAATGAATTCGTCATAATATTTTTTCGTATATTCTGGTAATTCACATAAACGAATATGGTCGATTTTTCCGTCATAAACCTCTACTGCTGTTATAATATTGGTATTTTTATCAACATATATATCAATCTTTCCACGAAGCGGGCGATTTATTTGCTTCTTATCGTGTGTAAACAGTTCAGGTTTAATCGTTTTCATTATATTCAAACGAGTACGATTACTTCCTATTTCCAAATCTATATTTTTCAATTCAGTATTTAAACCAGAAGCTGTTGCAGAATTACCACATGAGCCGACATATTCAATTGCGGCAAACCATTGACGCATAGATAAATGTGTATGCTCAAAAACAGTTCCTGTAGTTATTGTTGACTGATATCCACATTGCTGACATTTATATTTATATGGATCAAGTAGCCAATATTTTTTACATTTGCATTTAGGGCAAAAAAAGCCATCTGTCCATTTCTTTTTGAAAAGATAGTTTCTACAACTTTCTTCCGTTGGAAAACGTTTATTAAATTCAGTCCAGTCCATATTATATCCTCAACTTTCTTTCGTAATTGCAGTAAACACTGATAAGTTCTTAAAGTGAATGATTTCCACTTAATCTTTATAGAGTATATATAAAAAATAAATATCTTACAAAACACCAAAAAATATCCCTCAAGAGGGGCGGGGCAAACTATGTCTTAAAATATTCAAGCATCAGCCTGTTTGCATTTGCAAAACTCTTGATAATTGCATTATACATCAATCAGTTCTTAAAGTGAATAATTTTATTACTAGGGTTATATATAACAAGAGATACAAAAACATCTCTTAAAAACTACAACTAAATATATCTCAAGCAAAGGGGGCGGAAAATTATGCCATAAAATGTTCAACCCAAATGCAGTTCCTAAAGTGAACAATTTTATCTCTCGGGTTATATATTACATGAGATGCAAAAACATCTCTTAAAAACTACAACTAAATAAAGCTCAGACCAAGGGGGCGGAAAACTATGCCATAAAATGCTCAACCCAAATGCAGTTCCTAAAGTGAACAATTTTATCTCAATGGTTATATTACATGAGATGTGAAAAACCATCTTATGAAATTACAACTAAATATATCCCAAGCAAAGGAGGTAATAACTATGCCATAAAATATTTACTCTCATATTTTCGTACTTGTAGAACTTTTGAAAGGAGATAGCAAAATGAACGCTAAAACGTATGCTTCTACTAACAGACCTACCTGTTGGAGTGAAATTGATTTCGCTGTTGCGGAAAAGTCAGTTAAAAAGCTGCAAAGACGAATTTACGTCGCTTATGTACAAGGCAACACCCATAAATGGAAAACTTTGACCGAATTCATGTTTCACTCGTTCTATGCAAGAGCCTGTGCTGTCAAGCATGTATGTTCAAGAAAAGGCAAAAAAACAGCAGGTGTAGATAATGTTCTATGGCTGACGGATACTGATAAATTCAATGCAATTTTCAGTTTACGTTTACGAGGATATAAACCACGTCCACTGAAACGAGTTTATATCAAAAAGCCAAATGGAAAGTATCGAACTCTTGGAATTCCGACTTATAAAGATCGTGCAATGCAAGTTCTTTATAAATTCGCAATAGAGCCAATTGTTGAATTACATGCCGATGAACATTCGTATGGTTTCCGAAAAGGACGTAGTGTTAAAAGTGCAGTGTCAAAGCTAACAGAGTATTTATCTAAAAATCCTGATTGTGAATATGTATTGAAATCAGATATAGAATCTTGTTTCGATAACATTGGTCACGAATGGTTATTGGAAAATTTTCCAATAAAGCCAGAACTTCTTCGGAAGTTTTTGAAATCAGGATTCATAAAAGATAACTCTTACCATACCTCAAAGAAAGGAATACCGCAAGGTGGCAGTGTATCCAGTTGTTTATGCAATTGGACATTGGATGGTATTGAGGGTGTTTGTCGAGAAAGACTTTATCAATGGAAAGCTTTATGCGGCGTTAGTAACCGCAAAAGTGCCCTTTCGGGCATTGATGTTCCTTTCGGCATAGATGCTGAGCCTTTCGGTGCAGATATTGTGCCTATTGGTTCTGATGTACGGGGGATTCTTATACGCTATGCTGATGATTTTCTCTTTACTACTAATGTATATGCGACTTTTGTCCTGCGAGCAAAGTTGCTTCCGGAAATTGATGATTTTCTTTCTACCAGAGGGTTGAAGCTCTCAAAAGGAAAAACAGCCCTGTGCAAAGTTACGGATGGATTTGTTTTTCTGGGATGGAGAATCTGTAAACAAAATGGAGAGATAAAATGTTTTCCTGCTCCTAAGGCGATTGAATCGCTGAAGAAAAAGGTAAAAGACATTTTATTGGACGAATCTATTTCTAGTGAAAAAGAAAAGATAGGAAAAATTTGCCAAGTGATAAGGGGGTGGTTGTCATTTTACTCACTGGCATCTTATCCGTTCTTTTCAGAAATGCAATCCGACTTCATGGAGTTTATAAGTCAATTTTCAGGAAGGCAACGACAGCTCGAGAAAGAAATTCAACAAATATTTTCCGATTGGAGAGTGAGTGTGTATGAAAAGAATAATGTATATCGACGTTGAAATATGTCCTGTGTGTGGAATTTTAAATAAAGATTTTTTACTGGATGGTAATTACTTTTATCTTTGCCACTGCTGTGGACAGTTTTTTCGTAGCTTTTCTGATGGCAGAGAGCCAATTATTGGTATTACTTTTTATCCCAAAACCATTCGTTTTAATCGACAGCTAAATGCATTAAGACAAAATTGGTACAAATTACAAGAATTAAAAATAATGAAACATCATGAATATAAATTTTCAAAGGATGACTATGACGAGGTCGTTGACTACAGTTCAGACAGGAAAGATGTAAAGACTAGTCTGAATCCCGAAAATAATTTACTTGAATATTATGATACTGCTTTTAAGCGTAAGAAAAAAACAAAGTGATTTCAGATAGATATATATTACAAGATTAAAAAATTCCGAATGGTATTCACTTTTACGATGATTCAAAAGATGAAGCGGATTATTCAGATTGTCTTTCTCCGTGAGGAAACTTTTCTCGAAAAATAAAGGCATCAACAATATGAATTTATTGGAGGTACCTATATGAAACAGGAAATTTCTAAATTCCCATCTTTTAATCACTCTGGGAAAGAACATATAATAAACACATTTACATCTAAGGAATGTGACAAGTCTGCTGAAAATAAAGATGTAACAAGTAATATATTTATGGAGGCAAAATTGAAGAACGTGTCACGTAAATGTTTTGAAACAGAAGCAAATGGTTTTAAAGTTATATTGGATTTTCCTAAACAAAACAATTGCGAGATGGAAGAAACACAGTTGAAAGAAGTAAAACAAATTATGTTAACGCTTCTAAAGGAACAGACAACACAGAAAATGTAACAGATTTATAAAGAAATACAGATTACTGTACTCAGATATCTAAGGAGGATAATCAAATGAAAAATATGAAAGAAAACACTAAAAAAACAGTAAGAATTTTACTTCGTGCAAATTCAACCTATCAGTCAGAGATGGATGAAAGTTTATCTATTCAGCGTGAGCTTATTATAGAGGAGGTAAAGAAACATCAAAATTGGATTTTAGACTCAAAAGAATATATTGTAGGAAATAACGTGGAGGATAAAGATTCAGTAACCGACATAAATGTTTTACAGGCAGCTTTGCGTGATGCAGAAAACAGAGAATATGACATTTTAGTGTCAGATAAAGATGACCGACTGGGGAGAAGAATGTTGGAGATTCCAATGAATATTATGTCCTTAAAACAGCTTGGAGTAGATGTTTATACCGTTAAAGATGGACTGCTGACTCTTGACCTTGGAGATATCACGGGAATGCTGATGTTATCCATGCGATATGCAATGGCAGAAAAAAGCAGTTCTGATACGGAGATGCATATTAATACAATTTAGAAAATGTAATACAGATGGTCTTATTTTTAGATCGAGGAGGAGAATCAAATGAAAGATGTGAAAGAAGATACCAAAAAGATAGTACGAATTTTACTCCGTGTAAGTTCTGATCAACAGTTGGAAGCTGATGGGGATTTATCTATTCAGCGCAAGATTGTTGTCGAGGAAGTGAAGAAACATGAGGAGTGGATTTTAGATTCAAAAGAATATTTTGAGGGAAGTAACAGTGGTTATAAAAATTCAGTAGCTGACAGAGATGTTTTACAAGAAGCTTTACGTGATGCAGAAAACAAAGAATATGATATTTTGTTAGCTTATAAAGATGACCGACTTGGAAGAAGAATGTTAGAGATTCCAATGTATATTATGTCCTTAAAACAGTTTGGAGTAGATGTTTATACCGTTAAAGATGGACTGCTGACTCCTGACCTTGGAGATATCACGGGAATGCTGATGTTATCCATGCGATATGCAATGGCAGAAAAAAGCAGTTCTGATACTGGTATGCGAGTAAAGGACACTGCCCAAAAACTTGTGCAACAGGGAAAATTTATGGGAGGTAAAGCTCCTTATGGATATAAATTAGAGTATTCGGGAGAATATAGCAAACATCAAAGGGCATTGAAACATCTGGTTATTGCACCAGAACAAGCAGAAGTGGTAAAGTATATCTATGAGTTATCATTTTATAAAGAATTTGGCTCTGGAAAAATTGCATCTTCTTTAAATAATGATAGCAGATATAAAAATTTAGCACCAAATGATGTATGGAAAAGCGGAACAATTACAAGCATTCTTACCAATCCTATTTATGCAGGATATACTGCATACAAAAGACGGGAAACCCAAAATGGGATGTCACATAGTTTAGATAGAAAGGATTGGATTATTGCCGAAAAACAAAATAAAGAGATTACAATTATCAATCCTGAATTATGGGAAAAAGTTCAAATAAGTCGTCAGAAACGCAGAACAAAATATCAAAAACAGCCATGGAATGAAAAAGCAACTATTATTTCCCGAAATGATGGGAATCTAGCTTTGATTGATGTAGCCTATTGTGGTTACTGTGGGCGAAAACTGACTAACGGTACAAAGTATGATTATTGGACAATTAAAGGAACAGGGGAACGTAGAAGTTCTCAGAAAAGTATTTATAAGTGCCAAAATGTGTGGCAAGGTGTTCCACATGAAAAAATGAAGCAGATTCGTGCGGATAAAATAGAACCAATCGTATTTAAAAAATTATCTGAGTATGTCGGACGATTACAGGAAGATGAAAATATATTTGAACAGATTTTGGAGAATCAGTCTTTTGAAAAGAAGCGACAGGAACAGATTCTTGTACGTGAGAAACGAAACTTACAGGAAATCGAAAAAAATATTGATATTCTGAATGATGCAATTCCAAATGCGATTACAGGTACATACCCATTATCGTTGGAAGACCTTGCAAAGAGTATTGAAAAGCAAAAAGACAAAGCATCGAAACAGAAAACAGTTGTTGAGGAATTGGAAACAAATATAAAAAATCTTTCAGTGAGTCAGGAGGATTGGGAAAATTTATATCATAATTTGCCAACGTGGCAAGATATCTTTATGAATGCAGATGTCGCAACAAAACGGGTACTGGTAAATAAGCTGATTGAACGGATTGATATTACAGATGATACAGTGGTGATTCGTTTCAAAGTGGATTTAGACCACTTTTGTCCCCAACCACGAATGACCGTTAACGAAAGGGTATCGCAATCAGGGCTATGATTTCACAATTACATCTTCTACGGCTTTTGATCACAAATGGATTCCGGAACGAAATGTTTTTGACTCCATTTCTACAGTGGTGGACGAACTGTTTGCAGATTATCTTTCCAGACCGAATGTAAGGCAGCCGATTCTGACACAATACTGTGACGGAAGACAGGTTCAGTGTCCGAACTGGATGACCCAATGGGGTTCTAAAGCACTTGGTGATCAGGGGTATTCTCCGTCGGAAATCCTCCGCTATTATTACGGAGATGATATTTACATCAATACCGCTGAAGAAATTTCAGGCATTCCGTCTTCATGGCCAGGGTATACCCTTTCCCAGGGTTCTTCTGGTACAAAAGTCCGGCAAATGCAAGAACAGCTAAATGTCATTGCCGGTGCATACCCGGCAATTCCGAAAATCACAGTTGACGGTATTTATGGTCCGGCAACAGCGTCGTCCGTCAGAAAATTCCAGTCGGTGTTCGGGCTTCCGGTAACCGGAACTGTTGATTACCGTACATGGTATAAAATTTCCGAAATTTATGTAGGTGTATCCAGAATTGCAGAATTGTCCTGACTTGGATTTTATATTATGATCTAAGTTTTCTCCCAAAGTCTGCTTTTATGCAAAGAATACCAAATGTGTCATGCTTCAGTTTAAAATGTTTCATACTCATCTGGTGCAGATTACTGCAAAATAAAAAATGCTAAAATTAACAAAACCTCCCAGTGTAATCTGAATTTATTCTCCATATACTAGGAGCGTAACACAAAACAAAATGTTACAAAAAAGGAGGAAATGAATATGGCAAGTCGTTCATCAAACAGAGCAGCCGTGCCAGAAGCAAAAGGTGCACTGGACAAATTTAAATACGAGGTTGCAAGCGAACTGGGAGTACCGTTATCAGACGGGTACAACGGAGACTTAACTTCAAGACAGAACGGATCTGTCGGAGGTTATATGGTCAAGAAAATGATCGAAGAACAGGAAAAACAGATGTCCGGTCGATAGGGACGGTCAGTGAAGGTATCACAGGCATTTCTGCCGGATACAAAAAGGGAATGTCTGATAAACAGGCACTCCCTTTTTCTCTGATCACTAAGCTGGAAATCGGACTTGAACCGACGACCCCTTCATTACGAGTGAAGTGCTCTACCGACTGAGCTATTCCAGCATTCGTACTGCTTTTGCAGTCACGAATTATATTATATCAAATTTTTGAATAAAAGCAACTCTTTTTTAAAAAAATTACACTTTAAAATAAACATAAAAAATAGGTATTGAAATCTGTAACCAGATATGGTAAACTTTTTACAATTTGAGAAAGTGTGGGCGCTCTGGAATTGAAAAGACTCCAAGAGTGCCCCTTTTTTGAGAATAAAAGAGTATTACGAAGGGATAAGGTGAACATATGAAAGCGTTTCTAATTTTAGAAGACGGAACTGTGTTTGAAGGCACAAGCATCGGCTCAACAAAAGATATGATTAGTGAGATTGTATTCAATACTTCAATGACTGGATACTTAGAGGTGCTGACAGACCCTTCTTACGCCGGACAGGCCGTTGTCATGACATATCCGCTGATCGGAAACTATGGTATTACACCGGATATGGAGTCCAAGAAGGCGTGGCCGGATGGTTATATTGTAAGAGAATTGTCCAGAATGCCAAGCAACTTCCGTTGTGAAGGTACAATTCAGGATTTCCTGAAAGAACAGGATATTCCGGGAATTGCAGGAATTGATACCAGAGCACTTACCAAAATCCTCCGCGAAAAGGGTACAATGAATGGTATGATCACAACGAATGAAAATTACAATCTGGACGAGGTACTTCCGAAACTTCATGCATACAAAGTAGGAGATGTAGTTTCCAAAGTAACTTGCAGTGAAAAATATGTCTTAGAAGGCAATGGACCAAAAGTTGCATTGATGGACTTTGGTGCTAAGAACAACATTGCAAGGTCTTTAAATGATCGTGGATGTGAAGTTACCGTTTACCCGGCAAATACACCTGCAGAAGAGATCATTTCCGCAAATCCGGACGGTATCATGCTGTCGAACGGACCTGGCGATCCGGCGGATTGCACTTCCATTATTAAAGAAATCAGAAAATTATACGACTCAGATATCCCGATCTTTGCAATCTGTCTGGGACATCAGCTGATGGCACTCGCCAACGGTGGTAAGACCTATAAGTTGAAATACGGACACAGGGGCGGGAACCATCCGGTAAAAGATCTGCAGACAGGAAGAGTTTATATTTCTTCCCAGAACCATGGGTATGCTGTAGATGCTGATAGTATTCCGGAAAGCGTTGCAGTACCTGCATTTGTGAACGTCAATGACAAGACAAACGAAGGAATGTCATACGTTGGAAAGAATATTTTTACAGTACAGTTCCATCCGGAAGCTTGCCCGGGACCACAGGATTCTGGTTACTTGTTTGACAGATTTATGGATATGATGGGAGGAACAAAATAATGCCAAGAAATAAAGACATAAAGAAAGTATTAGTTATTGGTTCCGGTCCAATCGTAATCGGACAGGCAGCAGAATTTGACTATGCCGGAACACAGGCATGCCGTTCACTGAAGGAAGAAGGACTTGAAGTTGTACTTCTGAATTCGAATCCGGCAACGATCATGACAGACAAAGATATTGCAGACCGCGTTTATATCGAACCACTTACGGTAGAAGTTGTAGAACAGCTGATCCTTAAAGAAAAACCGGACAGCGTACTTCCTACCCTTGGAGGCCAGGCCGGACTGAACCTTGCAATGGAGCTGGAAGAAGCAGGATTCCTTAAGGAACATAATGTGAGACTGATCGGTACAACGGCGGAAACCATCAAGAAAGCAGAAGACCGTCTGGAATTTAAAGATACCATGGAAAAGATCGGTGAGCCGGTTGCAGCTTCACTGGTCGTTGAAAATATAGAAGATGGTGTCGCGTTTGCAGATAAGATCGGATATCCTGTTGTTCTTCGTCCGGCATATACCCTCGGCGGAAGCGGTGGTGGTATCGCACATGATCAGGAACAATTGGAAGAAATCCTTGAGAACGGACTCCGTCTGTCACGTGTAGGACAGGTTCTTGTAGAACGCTGCATTGCAGGATGGAAAGAAATCGAGTACGAAGTAATGCGAGATAGTGCTGGAAACTGTATTACTGTATGTAATATGGAAAATATTGATCCGGTCGGAGTTCATACCGGTGACAGTATCGTTGTTGCACCTTCCCAGACTCTTGGAGATAAAGAATATCAGATGCTGCGTACTTCGGCACTGAATATCATTACAGAACTGAATATTACTGGTGGATGTAACGTACAATACGCATTACATCCAGACTCTTTTGAATATTGTGTAATTGAGGTAAACCCGCGTGTAAGCCGTTCTTCTGCACTGGCTTCCAAAGCGACAGGATACCCGATCGCAAAAGTTGCTGCAAAGATTGCCCTTGGATATACACTGGACGAGATCAAGAATGCAGTTACAAAGAAAACTTATGCAAGCTTCGAGCCAATGCTTGACTACTGTGTTGTTAAGATGCCGAGACTTCCATTCGATAAATTTATCAGTGCAAAGAGAACATTGACGACACAGATGAAGGCTACCGGAGAAGTTATGAGTATTTGCGATAACTTTGAAGGAGCTCTTATGAAAGCGATCCGTTCTCTGGAGCAGCATGTAGACTGCCTGCTTTCTTATGATTTTTCAGCACTTTCCAAAGAAGAAATTCTGGAAAAACTGGAAATCGTAGATGACCGCAGAATCTGGATGATCGCAGAAGCACTCCGCAAAGGAATCTCTTATGACGAGATCCATGCGATCACAAAGATCGACAAATGGTTCATCGACAAGATTGCGATCCTTGTTGAGATGGAACAGGCTCTGAAAACACAGGAACTCACGCCGGAACTTCTGAAAGAAGCAAAACGTATTGAATTCCCGGATAATGTTATTGCACGACTGACCGGAAAAGATGAGAGAGAAATCCACGATATGCGTCATGCAAACGGAATCGTTGCAGCATACAAGATGGTTGATACCTGTGCGGCTGAGTTCGCGGCAGAGACCCCATATTATTATTCTGTATTCGGAAGCCAGAACGAAGTAGAAGAGACTTCCGGCAAAAAGAAAGTTCTAGTACTTGGATCAGGACCGATCCGTATCGGACAGGGTATCGAGTTCGACTTCTGTTCTGTACATTGTACATGGGCATTTGCAAAAGAAGGATACGAGACTATTATCGTAAATAACAACCCGGAAACTGTAAGTACCGATTTTGATATCGCAGATAAGCTGTATTTCGAACCACTTACTCCGGAAGATGTAGAGAGCATTGTAGACCTGGAAAAACCGGACGGAGCAGTTGTTCAGTTTGGTGGACAGACTGCGATCAAATTAACAGAATCCCTGATGAAGATGGGAGTGCCGATTCTTGGAACTTCCGCAGAAGATGTAGATGCCGCAGAGGACAGAGAACTCTTTGACGAGATCCTTGCACAGTGCAATATTCCACGTCCGAAGGGAGATACAGTATTTACCGCTGAAGAAGCAAAAGAGGTTGCCAACCGTCTCGGATATCCGGTACTGGTTCGCCCTTCTTATGTACTTGGCGGACAGGGAATGCAGATTGCAATCAACGATCATGATATTGATGAATTTATCGGAATCATCAACCGTATTGCACAGGATCACCCGATTCTGGTTGATAAATATTTGGTCGGTAAAGAAATTGAGGTCGATGCAGTATGTGATGGAACAGACATTCTGATCCCTGGTATTATGGAACATATTGAGCGTGCCGGAATCCATTCTGGTGACAGTATTTCTGTATATCCTGCGCAGAGCATTTCTGAAGTGACAAAGCGTAAAATTGAAGAATATACAAAGCGTCTTGCAAAAGCCCTTCACGTAATTGGTATGATCAACATCCAGTTCATCGTATGTGGCGAAGATGTTTATGTCATCGAAGTAAACCCACGTTCAAGTCGTACCGTTCCTTATATCAGTAAGGTAACAGGTATCCCGATCGTTCCGCTTGCTACAAGAGCGATCATCGGACATAAGATCAGAGAAATGGGTTACACACCGGGACTTCAGAAAGAAGCTGATTATATTGCAATCAAGATGCCGGTATTCTCATTTGAGAAGATCCGTGGTGCAGATATCAGCCTTGGACCGGAAATGAAGTCTACAGGTGAGTGTCTGGGAATTGCAACTACATTTAACGAGGCACTTTACAAAGCGTTCCTTGGAGCTGGAATCAACCTTCCAAAATATAAGAACATGATCATGACTGTTCGTGATGAGGATAAGGGAGAAGCTGTCGAGATCGGACGCAGATTTGAGGCACTTGGTTACCGCATCTTTGCAACACGCGGTACAGCTGATGCATTAAAAGAAGGTGGCGTAAAAGCAATTCCGGTCAATAAGATTGAGCAGGAATCACCGAACCTGATGGATCTGATCCTTGGACACGAGATCGACCTTGTAATTGATACTCCTCCACAGGGAGCAGATCATGCACGAGATGGATTTGTAATCCGTCGTAATGCAATCGAGACAGGTGTCAATGTACTGACAGCTATGGATACTGCAAGAGCACTTGTGACAAGTCTGGAAAATACAGATATCCGTCAGCTTACACTGATTGATATTGCGAAAGTTGAATAAGATGTTATGAATACGGACAGGCAGGGATTGGATTCTCTGCCTGTTTGTGTTATGGAAAATGCAGGGACGAGACGGACGCTACAGTGGCAAAAGAATGTGAAGCTGTGTAGAGAATTTCGGATATTGGCTGGAATTGCGGGGAAGGAGTTTTATAGTGTGAAAACTATTGTATGTGTGGATAACCGGATGGGGATATGTTTTAATGGCAGGAGAGTGAGCCGGGACCGGATGGTGTCAGAGGATATTCTTGAGATGACGAGAGGGAATGTGCTCTGGATGGCGCCGGAGGCAGATAAGCTTTTTAAAGAAGTCTTTAAAGCAAAAGAAGAGGTATGCCGGGAAACTGGGACTGGGAAGAAAATACAGGACGCAGGGCGACTGGAGGATGAAAAAATGTGGAAGGTTGACCGGAATTTTCTGGAAAATGCAGAAGAAGAGGATTTCTGTTTTGTTGAGGGGGAGAATCTGGCTGGATATGAGGGGAAGATTACAGAGATTGTTCTGTATAAATGGAACCGGGATTATCCGGCAGATGTATTTTTTGAGGTAGATTTAAGCAAGTGGAGACTGGAAGAGAGAAAAGATTTTTCCGGTTACTCCCATGAGAAGATTACAAAAGAAATTTACAACAGGCAGGGATTGCTATGAAGAAGAAAATTAGGAAAATGAGAGGTGTGCTGCTTCTGACGTTTGCATTGTTTCTGACAGCGTGTGGCACAGGTGGAGCAGATGCGCAAAGTGCATCATATGGAAACAGTCAGGCAGCAGTAGTTGAAAGGCAGTCGGGTAGCGGAGAAAATGAATCGACAGCAGGTGGCAGCCAGGATCCGGTGAGCGCTACATTGGATAATATTCCGGCATACAGCGGAACACCGTATGTAGTGATTGACGATAATGAACCGGATTTTACCGAAGATGAGCTGACAGATCAGTCTTATGAAAGCTACAGTGATCTGGATGAGCTGGGACGATGCGGCGTTGCCGCGTCCAACATTGGGACAGATCTGATGCCGACCGGGAAAAGAGGAAAGATTGGACAGGTGAAACCGTCCGGGTGGCAGACAATAAAATTTGACAATGTGGATGGAAAATATCTTTACAACCGTTGTCATCTGATAGGCTATCAGCTGACGGCAGAAAATGCAAACGAAAAGAATCTGATTACAGGAACCCGCTATATGAATGTGGATGGGATGCTGCCATTTGAAAATATGGTTGCCGACTACATCAAAGAGACAGATAATCATGTAATGTATCGTGTCACACCGGTATTTGAAGGGGGGAATCTGGTTGCATCCGGAGTTTTAATGGAAGCAGAATCAGTGGAGGATCATGGAGAAGGTGTGAAATTTAATGTGTATGTCTATAATGTACAGCCGGGAATTACGATTGATTATGCAACGGGAAAGGCAGTGCTTTCCGATACGGATGCGTCAGCGGGTACGGGAAAAACCAGTGGAAATACAGAGAAAAAGATGTATGTGTTGAATGAAAATACAAAGAAGTTCCATACGCCGGAGTGCTCAGGAGTAAAAGATATCAAAGAAGGAAATAAAAAAACATTTACAGGTTCAAGAGAAGAACTGATTAAAGAGGGGTATATCCCGTGTGGGAGATGTAAACCGTAAGAGGAAAATAAAAGAAAAACTGCATATTCTGGAAAAATATAAAACAAACGGGAGATTTTTAAACAAAATCTCCCGTTTTCTGCTATAATAGAAAACATACTTAATGAATATACATTAGAGGAAATGTGTAAAAGAAAAAGGAGGAACTTTCTCATGAATACTTATCATATGGGAACAAAATGCGTGCAGGGAGGATATACACCTGGAAATGGAGAGCCGAGACAGGTTCCGATCATTCAGTCTACGACATTCAAATACAATACAAGTGAAGATATGGGAAAATTATTTGATCTGGAGGCATCCGGATATTTCTACACCCGTCTGCAGAATCCGACTAACGACCACGTAGCGGCAAAGATCGCGGCGATGGAAGGCGGAACAGCTGCAATGTTGACTTCTTCCGGACAGGCAGCGAATTTCTTTGCTATGTTCAATATCTGTGAAGCAGGAGATCATATTGTGGCTTCCTCTTCGATTTATGGTGGAACCTTCAATCTGATCAGTGTGACAATGAAGAAAATGGGAATTGACGCAACATTTGTTTCTCCGGATGCAACAGAAGAAGAATTAAATGCGGCATTCCAGCCAAATACAAAGCTGATGTTTGGTGAGACGATTGCCAATCCGGCACTTACTGTTCTGGATATTGAGCTTTTTGCAAAGGTTGCGCATGCGCATAGTGTACCGCTGATCGTGGATAATACCTTCCCGACACCGGTCAACTGTCGTCCGATCGAATGGGGAGCAGATATTGTGACACATTCGACTACAAAATATATGGACGGACATGGAGCAGCAGTCGGTGGAGCAATCGTAGACAGTGGTAAATTTGACTGGATGGCTCATGCAGATAAATATCCCGGACTTTGCACACCGGATGAAAGCTATCATGGAATTACCTATGCTGAGAAATTCGGAAAAGAAGGCGCATTTATCACAAAATGTACTTCTCAGTTGATGCGTGATCTCGGATCGATCCAGGCACCACAGAATGCATTTATCCTGAATCTGGGACTGGAATCTCTTCATGTGCGTATGCCAAGGCACGTGGAGAACGGACAGGCTGTGGCAGAATTTCTGGAGCAGCACCCAAAGGTTGCTTATGTCAATTATCCGGGACTTCCATCTAACAAATACTATGAAAGAGCAAAGAAATACATGCCAGACGGGGGCTGTGGAGTGGTATCTTTCGGATTGAAAGGTGGAAGAGAAGCTGCTTCCGTATTCATGCAGAATCTGAAGCTTGGAGCGATTGAAACCCATGTGGCAGATGCGAGAACCTGTTGCCTGAACCCGGCAACATCCACACATCGCCAGATGAATGATGAGCAGTTAAAAGAAGCAGGGGTTCCGGCAGAACTGATTCGCATCAGTCTGGGACTTGAAGATAAAGAGGATCTGATCGCAGATATTTCTGCGGCACTTGACGCAATTCAATAATCGTGTCACAATGACAGATAAAGAAATCTGATCAGACAGGAGGAAAAGAGTCATGACAAAGAAATCAGAAAGACAACCAATCAAAGCAGAAAATGTAGCGGGTGGCGCAGGCTATATCCTGAAGGAAGAACTGATCAAAGGTGAACAGCTCGGTGCGTACTGCAAGATGTTCAATGAAGTAACGTTAAAACCTGGATGTGAGATCGGATATCATGAGCATCATGGAGAGACTGAGACTTACTATCTGACAAAAGGGGCAGGCATTTACAATGATAATGGCAAAGAATATCCGGTAGAAGTTGGTGATGTGACTTTCTGTGCAGACGGAAATGGACATGGCATCAAGAATGCGGGGGAAGAAGATCTTGTGTTTGTGGCGCTTATTTTGAAAGAATAGTGTGAAGAGGGACGGATCCTGGCGCAAATGATATTGATCGTCACCTATGAAACTGTCACTGGCAGTTTCATACGGATGCATGGCAACTCTGAAGCTTGTACAAAAAAGGGGATGATGTTCGTGTAAACACGGACACCACCCCTATTTTTGTGCGCTCTTAGTCGCAACGATTCAATATCATTTGCGCCGGGATCCTGTGCTGCTCAAAATTTTTAGAAATAAGAGTTGGCGATTTAGTGAATGGTCTTCTTGTGGGGATAGGAAACATTATGCAAAGAAATCCTGTATTCCCTGAAGCAGTCTCTTATTATCTTCCGGAGCCATAATGCAGAACCGGAAGTATTCCCCGCCCAGTTCTTTGAAGCTGGAGCAGTCTCTCACCATCAGACCCTGCTTGATCAGAAATTCAAACACATCCGCAGAAGTAACTCCCTCTTTTTCAATCTTTACCAGTACAAAATTCGCATAAGCAGGATACACAGTCAGCACATTGATTTTGGAGATTTCAGTGCACATTTTGTCTCGCTCGGAGAGGATCAGATCCCGTGTTTTCCGGATATACTCCTGATCCTGGAGCATTTTCTCACCAGCGTAAGCGCCGAGGCTGTTCAGACTCCATGGGTTTTGCATCAGCAGAAGATCCTGAAGAAACTGGCTGTTACTGGTTGCACCGTAGCCGAGGCGGAGACCAGGTGCGGCATAAAATTTGGATACGCCACGGAGAATCATCAGATTATCAAAACTGCTGATCAGAGACATGGAAGAAATTTCATTAATATCCGGTGCAAATTCAACGTAAGTCTCATCGATCATCAAGAAAGAGCCAGCCTCCCGGCAGCAGTCCAGAATGGTCTGGATCTCAGGCATTTTGAGAGCGGACGAAGTCGGATTGTTCGGGTTACATAATATCACCAGATCATAGCCCTTCCTGATTTCTTCGCAGAAGGCATGGATATCAAGATGGAACAGATCTGACTCTTTTAACAGGTAAGTATGGATGGAACTTCCCACCAGATCCAGTTCACGTCCATACTCGGAATAAGTTGGTCCAAGAACCAGCGTTTTTTGTGGTTTCCGTGTCTGGATCAGGAGAGAGATCAGCTCGGTAGAACCATTTCCGACGATTACATGTTCCGGTAAAATCTGGCAGTAATCGGCAATCACTTTCTTCAAAGTAGTGTAATTTCGGTCCGGATAACTACTGAGAAGATCCAGATGTGCAGCAAGATCTTTTTTCAGGTTTTTGGATAATCCAAGTGGGTTGACATTGGCTCCAAAGCAGACGATCTCGTCCACCGGTACATGATAAAATGCGGCGACAGCAGCGGTGTCACTTCCATGAAACTGCGGTTTTGCTTCCATAAATAGTATTCTCCTTTGTGTATAACAAAAATCTGTGAATTAAAAAAATCGGGTATTCCGCATTGCCTGATATGCAGAATAATGTTATAATTTATTATAATGTCTTTTTGAAAAAATGCAATGCAGAAGTAGGTGGCAAGCTTGAAGAATAAAATAAAAAAATTTTCCAAAGGAGATTTTCGAACTGTTCATCCGGAGATTGTACTGCCGGTAACGAATCTTGAGATGACGATCGGGGAAGGAGAGTCCTGCCAGGGAAGTTTCATTTTGAAGAACAGGAAAGAAGGAGATATCAGAGGACTTGTATATTCTTCTTCTTTTCGTATACATTTAGAAGAACAGGGATTTGAGGGCAACCCGGTGGAGCTCCGTTTTACTTATGATGGAAGCGGACTTGCTCCCGGGCATGTTGAACAGGGAAAGTTTACGATTGTATGTAATGGTGGAGAATTTGAGGTAAACTTTACTGCGATCATTGAAAAACCATCAGTCGAGACTTCCTGTGGAAGAGTACAGAATATCCGTGATTTTAAAAGGCTGGCGATGGAGAACTTTATCGAGGCACACCGTCTTTTCAGATCACGCGATTTTTATGACGTGATAAAGTATGAAGAGCCAAGGATAAAGGCACTTTATGATAATATTAGGAAATGGTCTCTCGGTGAGCAGGCGATGGAAGAATTTCTGGTCGGAATCAAACAGAAAGAATGTATTTTCCTGACAATGGGACGGAATCAGAGAACTTTCCGCAATTTAAAAGAAGCAACCCGTGAGATTATTCATTTTACAAAGAATACTTGGGGATTTATGCCGGTGAAGGTGCATGTGAGCGGTGATTTTATCCAGATTGGAAGGGATAACTTTACAACGGACGATTTTGTGGGAAATCTGTTTGATTTCAGTTATATCATTCATCCGGAAAAGGCTCATGCGGGAAATAATTATGGACAGATTGTTTTTGAAAGTCCGTATGAATCGCTGACCTATGAGGTAATGTTGGCCAATCACAAGGATCATGCAGAGAACAGACGTGTGGCAGATAAGACGATTGCATCAATCATAAAGGATTTCCTTGCGTGTAATGCGGAAGGAAAGGATCTGACAGCCTGGGCGGACGCAACAAGAGAAAAACTGAAGGGACTGGATATATATTCAGAAGACGGAGATGTTTATCCACTGTTTGATGCACATCTTAACCTGCTCTGTAAGGAGCCGGACAAGGCCAGTGGTATTCTGGATGATTACAATTACAGCCGTTTCTCAGTGAATAAGGATTCGGTCATTTCATCGTATTATCTGTATCTGACTGCGCTTTTGAGAAAATCAGGCAGCCAGGTTAACAAAGCAATTGAAGAACTGAATAAGGCATATATGAAAGAACCAACTTCATGGGAGCTTGTGTGTATGCTGATTGACATTGATCCGGAATATAAAAACTACAGCAAAAAATTACAGGTTCTGGAACGCCACTGCAGCAACGGTGCGAACCAGGTAATTCTGTACTGGCAGGCATACCGGTGTTTTCTGGAGAAGCCAACCTGTCTGAAAAAGCTCTCGGCATTTGAAGTACAGATTCTCAATTTTGCGCAGAAGCACGGAGTTCTGACAAAGGAAATTGCGCTTTATATGGCGAACCTTGCATCCCAACAGCGGACTTATGATAAGAATCTGGATGTTGTGATGCAGAAGGTTTATCGGATTTTCCCGGATCCACAGATTCTGACAGCAATTTGTACCCATCTGATCCGTGGCAATCGGACAACACCGGAATGCTTCAAGTGGTATGCCTTGGCAGTAAAAGAAGATCTGAAGATTGCGCAGCTTTTTGAATATTATATGATGACTGTGGATGACAAATATCTGGACAGACAGTTTCCAAAATCCGTATTACTTTACTTCCGGCATGGAAATACACTGGAATATAAAAAAGCAGCGGTGTTGTATGCAAATCTGATTAACTGTGAGGAAGAAAGCAGTGAGCTTTACAGTGCTTACAGAGAGCAGATGGAGCGGTTTGCCTGGATGCAGCTTGAGAATCGAAGGATCAATGATATTCTGCATATTATTTACAAACGCTGCTGTACTGAGCGGGATATGACACCGGAAAGAATCCGGGCAGTTTATGATATCTGCCATGCTTATGAGATTAAGACAACGGTAAAGAACATGGCGTTTGTCATGGTGATCGAGCCTGACGGAACGATCAGTCAGAAAGTACAGTACAGTGCGGATGGAGTGATTGTATATTTATACAATAAAGACGCACGGATTGTCTGGGAATCAAAAGACGGCCGCCATTACATTGATTCCATTCCATATGAGACTATGAGGATGTTCTATGAGAACCGGTATATGGAAATCTGCAAAAAATATCAGGAAGAGCATGAGGAAGAGGAACGGAAGAAAGAGAAAAAAGAACTGACCTGGGATATGCTTAGAGAGCACGGGCTGGAGATGGCAGATGAAAAAGAAGTGTTTAAAATGTGCAGTATGCGCCTGCGTGAAGAAGGTACGGAGGAGGATGATTTTCTTCTGGCATTATGCTTTGAACTGTTTCTGAAAGATCAGTATGATAAGCAGACGCTGTCTTATCTTGCTGAGTATTATTGTGGATCGACCCGTAATATGAAGAAACTCTGGCATGTGGCAAGAGATTATGATATTACAACCTACAAGCTTTCAGAAAGAATCATTACGCAGATGCTTTTCTCGGAAACTATGTTTGGTGAGGAAGAAATTTTTGCGGATTATTATGAAGGAAGAACGTATTTCCGTTTAAAGAGAGCATATCTTGCTTATGTTTCAAGAGAATATGTGGTGAACGGACGCCAGGTAAAAGGATGTATTTTTGTAATCATCGCAAATGAATACCGCAAAGAGGAAGATCTTCCGGATATCTGTAAGATCGCCCTGCTAAAATATTATTCCAGCAGGGAAGTGCATCAGGAACTGGAACCGATGCTACGGGAATTCCTGCGCGAAATGTGTGAAAAACAGCTGTATTTTTCTTTCTATTTGAAGTATCCGGAGAACTGGCTCAGAGAAGTGCAGCTTTATGATAAGACGATGATCGAATATCACGCAAAACCTGGAAGCAAAGTGGCAATTTCCTACCAGATACGGAAAGGCGAAAGTGATAATATGAATTATCAGGAAGAAATACTGCTTCCGGCATATGAAGACACTTATATCAAGAGCTTTATTTTGTTTGGTGATGAATCTCTGCGTTATTATTTTACAGAGACGAATAAGGATAAGGTGACGGTTACGGAAAAAAGTGACTATAAGCCGCGTGAGGTGAGACCAATCGGAAAATTTGGAAGACTGAATGATATGACATCACTGAAGAATGAAGCACTGGCAATCGCGATGAAGGAATTTGCAACAGAAAAACAGCTTGCTGAGGATATTTTTGTTGCTTACTAAAGGAGGAAATACTTCATGACACATGGAAGTATTATAGGATATGACATCAATGCAAAGATGTGTCAGATCAGTTATTATAATGAAAAAACACAGGAACCGGAGACGGTGGATACCGGAATTGAAAAAGAGAACAATCAGATTCCTCTGGTGATGAACTATTATAAAGAGACCTGGACTTACGGAAGACAGGCAAGAAGGATGTCTACGGTAAGGGACAGTATCTGCGTGGAAGGGATCTGGGAGTGTGCGCTTGGCAATAGGAAAATTGAGGTAGACGGACAGGAATATGAAGGCGTCCAGCTGCTGGCGGATTTTGTAAAGTACACGTTGAACGGATTTGAAGAAATTGAAAGCATCACGTTTACAGTCCCGGAGAAAAACGAAGACATCCGCGTCTTGCTGAAGGGAATCGGACAGAAACTCGGAGTGGCAAAGGAAAATATTTATGTTCAGGACTACAAGGAAAGCTTCTGTCATTATATGTTTAATCAGCCGAAAGAATTATGGCAGTATGAAGCGGCACTTTTTTACTGTGACGAGGATGTGATCCGGGCATATATGTTGCGGGAACTGAAGAACAGTTCGCAGAAAAGCAGAGAAAGCTTTGTGACGGTGGACAAGGTGGCAGATGCACGTATGGAAGAACTGGAAGCAGTTTATCCGGTGCTGCATGTTGAGAAGGCAAAAGCGGCAGATGAGCATTTTAAACGTTTTATCCAGAGTGTATTCAACAAGAAGATGATCTCTTCTGTCTTTTTGACAGGAGATGGATTTGAAAATAACTGGTATCCGAATTCTCTGCGCGTTCTCTGTAACGGACGCCGTGCGTTTATGGGAAATAATCTGTACAGTAAAGGAGCGTGTTATACAGCGCAGCGCAGAAAAGAGGAACAGTCAGATGCACCAGTCTACCTGGATGAGACAAAACTGACCGAGCAGATTTCCGTGCGGATGCGCGTGAATGGAGAAGAAGGCTGGTACCCACTGGTATCCTGGGGCAATCACTGGTACGAATCAGACAGACAGTTCGAGGTGCTTCTTGGTGATACAGAGGATATTGAGATCCATGTAGATTCTCTGGTGACCGGCAGGCATCTTGTGGAGTCGGTTTCTCTGAAAGGTATGCCGGACCGGAAAAACTATGCGCTTCGTCTGAAAATTAGTACATTCTTCTCGGATGAAAAGACCTGTCATATTATTTTTGAAGATATGGGATTTGGCGAATTTTTTGCGCCATCAGGATTCCGGTTGGAGAAGATCATTGAATTAGGAGGCAGCAATGGGCAGTTTAATTCTTTGTCATAAGAAAAAGGCAAAACATCCCTATGAAATTTCGAGGATCCATACAAGGATCAGTACACTGGAAGAGCTGTGTTATTATCTGTGCAACAATCTGTATCTGATCGATTATACGATCATGAATGAGCAGCTCTGCAGATGGATCGCAGATGAACTGGAAATGCAGGATCTTGCAGTAAAGCTGGTGGAACTGATCCGGAATCATGGTTCCGTGGAGAAATTTGTGGTTCTTGTGCTACATGAATCCAGAATCTACACACCGGGTGAAATGGCACACATCCAGAATGTTCTGGAGAAACTCAAGAACCAGAAAGAAGTAGAACGTCAGAAATACAAAGCAGATAAGCTGATGGAAAGTGGAGAACTGGAATCGGCAATCCTGGTTTACATGTCGATCGTCAACGGAGAAAAGGATGATTCGGTAGATAAGCGTTTTTATGGTCGCGTGTCTGCGTGCCTTGCCGGAGCATATGGGAGAGCATTTCTGTATGAAGAGTCGGCGAGAATGTATGAGAAGGCGTATAAGATCTGTGAAGATAATAAAATGCTCGAAGGTTACCTGTATGCAAGTTCCAGATACATGCCGCAGGATGAATATCAGAAGATGGTCATGGGCAATGAAATCCTTTTGGAAATTGACAACAAACTTACAGAAAAGATAGAAAAAGTGAGAGAAAATATCAACATCGAACCGTCAAAGGAACTGTTTGAAGAATGGAAAAAAGAGTACAGAAGAGCATAGTGTACGGGAGAAAGTTCAAGGCTGTGTATTGATTTTCGGAAAATCATGTATTATACTCTCTATGTAAAAATTAAGCGGATACAACAAATAGGAGAAGACAAAACGATGAGCGAACTTGAAAGAGTAGAGACTGGTTTAGGTGAAGAATGTGGTGTATTCGGTGCCTATGATATGGATGGTGGCGATGTTGCGCCGTCAGTGTACTATGGTTTGTTTGCCCTTCAGCACAGAGGGCAGGAAAGCTGCGGAATTGCAGTGACAGATACCTATGGCAAGCGGAAAGTTCATTTCAGAAAGGGACTAGGACTAGTCAATGAAGTATTCGATGAGGAAGAACTTGGCAAATTAAAGGGAAACCTTGGCGTCGGACATGTGCGGTATTCGACAGCAGGGGGAACTCGTGCGGAAAATGCACAGCCACTGGTTCTGAATTATGTGAAAGGTACATTGGTGATTGCCCATAATGGTAATCTGACGAATGCGATCGAGCTTCGTCATGAATTGGAATATACCGGAGCAATCTTCCAGACAACGATTGATTCGGAAGTGATTGCCTATCATATTGCAAGAGAGCGTCTGAAGGTTTCAAAGGCAGAGGATGCGGTCAGGAATGCAATGAAGAAAATTGAAGGCGCATATGCACTGGTTGTATCAAGCCCGCGTAAGATGATCGGAGCGAGAGATCCATTTGGTCTCAAACCACTCTGTATCGGCAAGCGAGATAATACCTGGTTCCTGGCATCGGAAAGCTGTGCCCTTGCAGCAGTTGGTGCAGACTTTATCCGTGACGTGGAACCGGGAGAGATTGTCAGCTTTACAAAGCATGGAGTATCTTCGGACAAAAGTATGCAGATTCCACTTGAAAAGCAGGCACGTTGTATTTTTGAGTACATTTATTTTGCACGTATGGACAGCGTAATCGACAACATCAATGTATATCATGCAAGGATTGTTGCAGGAAAGGCTCTTGCACAGTCTTATCCGGTAGAGGCTGATCTGGTTGTCGGTGTGCCGGATTCCGGACTGGTTGCGGCAAAAGGATATTCGGAATATTCCGGAATCCCTTACGGTATGGCATTCCACAAGAACAGTTATGTAGGAAGAACCTTTATCAAGCCGAAACAGAGTCAGAGAGAGTCCAGTGTGAAGATCAAACTGAATGTTATTGAAGAGGTTGTACGGGGCAAGCGTATTGTTATGGTAGATGATTCCATCGTCCGTGGAACGACCTGTGCAAATATCATCAAGATGCTCAAAAAAGCAGGAGCAAAAGAAGTTCATGTAAGAATCAGTTCGCCACCGTTTTTACATCCTTGTTATTTTGGTACAGATGTACCGTCGAATGATCAGCTCATTGCTCATTCACATACAACGGAGCAGATCCGTGAAATGATCGGAGCAGATTCTCTTGGATATATGGAAATAGATAAGCTGAAAGACATGGTTGGAGATCTTGGATACTGCGATGCATGTTTTACAGGAAATTACCCGATGCGCGTTCCGGGAAAAGATATTTCCCACGCGTTTGAGTCAGAAGAATAGGGAGGATAAGACTATGGGATACGACAAGTATGTAAGTCCGCTTTCAGAGCGGTATGCCAGCAAGGAGATGCAGTATATTTTTTCTCCGGACATGAAATTTAAGACATGGAGAAAACTCTGGATCGCACTTGCAGAGACAGAAAAAGAGCTGGGGCTCAATATTACAGATGAACAGATCGCAGAACTGAAAGAGCATGCAGAGGATATCAATTACGATGTCGCAAAAGCGCGTGAAAAAGTAGTGCGCCATGATGTGATGTCTCATGTATATGCATATGGACAGCAGTGCCCGAAAGCAAAAGGGATCATTCATCTGGGAGCAACTTCCTGTTATGTAGGTGATAATACCGATATCATTATCATGGCAGAGGCTCTGAAACTTGTTAAGAAAAAGCTGGTTAATGTTCTGGATGAACTTTCAAAGTTCGCAGATCAGTATAAAGATCTTCCGACACTTGCATTTACTCATTTCCAGCCAGCACAGCCGACAACGGTTGGAAAGAGAGCAACTCTGTGGATGCAGGAATTTTCTATAGATCTTGCAGATCTTGATTATGTGCTTGGAAGCCTGAAACTTCTTGGATCAAAAGGAACAACCGGTACACAGGCAAGCTTCCTGGAACTGTTTGAGGGAGATCAGGAGACCATTGATAAGATCGATCCAATGATTGCTAAGAAGATGGGATTTGAAGCATGCTATCCGGTATCCGGACAGACCTATTCCCGTAAAGTGGATACAAGAGTTGTGAATGTTCTTGCCGGAATTGCAGCAAGTGCACACAAATTCTCCAATGACATCCGTCTTCTCCAGCATCTGAAAGAAGTGGAAGAGCCGTTTGAAAAGACACAGATCGGATCTTCTGCAATGGCATATAAGAGAAATCCAATGAGAAGCGAACGAATCGCATCTCTGTCCCGTTACGTGATGATTGATGCGCTGAACCCGGCGATTACTTCTGCTACACAGTGGTTTGAACGTACTCTGGATGACTCTGCGAACAAGCGCCTGAGTGTACCGGAAGGTTTTCTTGCGATTGACGGTATTCTGGATCTGTGCCTGAATGTCGTTGACGGACTGGTTGTATATCCAAAAGTAATTGAAAAACGTCTGATGTCTGAACTTCCGTTCATGGCAACAGAGAATATTATGATGGATGCAGTAAAAGCTGGTGGAGACCGTCAGGAACTGCATGAAAGAATCCGTGAACTTTCGATGGAAGCAGGAAAGAATGTTAAAGAAAAAGGTCTGGACAACAACCTTCTTGAACTGATCGCGTCAGATGATGCATTTAATCTGAGTCTGGAAGATCTTCAGAAAACAATGGATCCATCCAAATATGTAGGACGTTCCAAAGAACAGGTCGAAGCATTCCTTAAGAATGTGATCCGGCCGATCCTGGATGAAAATAAAGAGCTGCTTGGTGTAAAAGCAGAGATCAATGTATAGAATAACTGAATAAACAGAATGGAAGAGCAGGAAGCAGATTTCCGGGTAAGACGGAAGATTGCTCCCTGCTTTTTATTTATGTTTCATGGTCTGAAAATAACTTCTTTGAAATATCAATATAGTAAAGAATTAATGCGTTCATCTGAAAGAATCTATAAATCCCATGGAAATGCATAGATATTAAATCGTCATTAATTAGACAATTTGACGAAAAATATGAAAACTGAGTTTTTGACAAACACAGAAAAGCGCGAAAAAACGCACTTATTTAGAGCAAATTTATTATGTTATCGTAATAACATGGTGATAATACACAAAAAATAAATAAGTTAACTGAAAATATTGCATAAAAACTATAAATAGGTTATTATAGATTCAACAGATAAAAACTATAAGGGATGTCTATTAAAAAGGAGGGTTACCGTATGAGTATTAACGATTTAGTATTAAAGGTAAATGATGTCCTAACAGGATCGGTGCTGATCATAGCACTTGTAGGTATTGGCTTGCTGTTCACATTTAAGCTTGGATTTATTCAGATCCGTGGTTTTAAAGATGGATGGAACAGAACTTTTGGCGGACTTTTTAGCAAGAAAGGGGATGCCGGAAAAGACGGAATGTCTTCTTTCCAAGCACTTGCAACAGCGATTGCTGCTCAGGTTGGTACCGGTAATATCGCCGGAGCTGCAACTGCAATTGCAGTCGGTGGTCCGGGAGCAATCTTCTGGATGTGGATCAGCGCATTCCTCGGAATGTCAACGATCTTCGCAGAAGCGGTTATGGCTCAGAAGTTCAAGCAGGTCAGTGATGACGGAACCGTAACCGGTGGTCCGGTATATTACATTCGAGGAGCATTTAAAGGAACGTTCGGAAAAGTTCTGGCAGCTATTTTTGCAGTCCTGATTATCTTTGCACTTGGATTCATGGGCAATGCAGTTCAGTCTAACTCAATCGCAGCATCATGGAACACTGCATTCGGAATTCCGAAGATTGCAATGGGTATTTTTGTAGCAGTTGTTTCTCTGTTTGTATTCACAGGTGGTATGAAGCGAATCGCAAAAGTTACTGAACTGATCGTGCCGATCATGGCAGCATTTTATATAGTAGGTTCTTTGATCGTAATTTTTGCAAACGTTACAGCAATCCCGGCAGCATTCCATGACATTATTGTCGGTGCGTTTAAACCGGCAGCAGTAGCAGGTGGTGCAATGGGCGCAACCTTGAAGCTTGCAGTACAGAAAGGTGTGGCAAGAGGTCTCTTCTCCAATGAAGCTGGTATGGGTTCTACACCACACGCACATGCAGTAGCAAAAGTAAAACATCCGGTTGAACAGGGCTTTGTAGCTATGATCGGTGTGTTCATTGATACATTCGTAATTCTTAACCTGACAGCACTTGTTATTATCACAACCGGTTCAAGAACGACTGGTCTTACAGGTGCACAGCTGAGCCAGTATGCTTTCTCTACATTATATGGTAAGTTCGGTGAGATCTTTATCGCGATCTGTATGTTATTCTTCGCATTCTCAACGATCATCGGATGGTATTTCTTCGGTGAAGCAAACATCCGTTACCTGTTTGGAGCAAAAGCTGTTAAAATTTACTCAATCATTGTATGTATCTGCGTAGCACTTGGATCACTTCAGGAAGTAGAACTTGTATGGAATATGGCAGACTGCTTTAACAGTATGATGGTTATCCCGAATGCGATTGCACTGGTAGCACTCAGTGGTCTTGTTAAGAAGACGCATGACGATTACTATAATAATTTCCTGCCAAATCAGAAAAAAGGCAAATAGATAATTTGTATAATAACTGAAAAATAGTTATAGAAAAAAACAATAAGAAATATACAAAAAAATCTATAAAAAGACTAGCATTTTGCATAAATGTGTGCTATAGTAATCATGTCAGCAAGAAAGATGCTGTAAAATGTATAAAAAATGCAGTCAATTAGATAGTAGGTTGATATTTCCTGCGAGAGAATCATTTATAAAGATATTTGATAAATGGTCGCCGAAGATGCAAACCGTAGAGCAGTAAAGCTCGTTGAATGGTGAAACTTTCAGGCAAAAGGATCAGGAAAGGTACTACACTCTGAATCCGGAATTGCCGAATTTACAAGGAGACAGAAAGGACGTTTAAAACAGAGAAGTTGTTTTGGCGTCCTTTTTTGATACCAGATATATGTTAAAAAAATATCTGGAGTATTTCAGACACAGGGAGCCAAAAAAGACCGCATAAACGGACAGGGGACGAAAGGAAGAAGCGGCTATGAATACTGGATTTATGATTATCACAAATAATCCACTGGTAAAAGAAAAACTGGGGGAAGATTATCATGTGGAATACGAAGAACTTTCTTATGAGGACACACTTAAAAAAGTTCAGAAGATGATCTTCCAGGGATACCGGCTTTTGACACATCCGCTGTCCGGAAGCGTAAAACCGAATGAGACTCCATATAAGTCGGTTATGCTCTCAGAAACGCCGGAAGGTCTGGATGCACAGGCGATGCAGATCATTGCAAGCGCCATTCAGGCGTGCGGTAAATTTCAGTTTAAGTCTGATCTTTATAAACCTCAGGTTTATGCAGACTTTCAGCTTGTAGATTACACATTGATCTCAAGCGCTCTGCCGTCAGCGGAAAGCTGGCGCTAAAAAAAGGCTGTAGAAGTACATGCGGTTTAGTGTACTTTTGAGCATACAACAAACACATTCAAAAAAGGAGGGAATTTACAGTGAAATTAGAAGTAGGTCACATTTTTATTAACGACATTCAGTTCGCATCTGAATCAAAGATCGAAAATGGTGTTCTGTATGTTGACGAAGAAGCTGTAAAGGCAATCGTTCTTGAGGACGAAAAAATCAAAGATGTTAAATTTGATATCGCAAAACCAGGTGAAAGCGTTCGTATCACTCCGGTTAAAGATGTTATTGAACCACGTGTTAAAGTTGAAGGAAGAGGGGGAGTCTTCCCAGGCGTTATCGCAAAAGTTGACACTGTAGGTAGTGGTAAGACATATGCATTAAAAGGAATGGCTGTTGTAACAGCTGGTAAGATCGTGGGATTCCAGGAAGGTATCATTGATATGTCTGGCCCGGGTGCAGAATATACACCATTCTCTAAACTTAACAACTTAGTAGTTGTTTGCGAACCAGTTGAAGGAATCAAACAGCATGAATATGAAAAAGCTGTTCGTCTTGCTGGATTCAGAGTAGCAGTTTACCTTGGAGAACTTGCTCGTGAACTCACACCAGACGAGACAAAGACATATGAGACATACGGAATCATGGAAGGAAAAGAAAAATTCCCGAACCTTCCGAGAGTTGCTTATGTACAGATGCTTCAGAGCCAGGGACTTCTCCATGACACATATGTATACGGTGTTGATGCTAAGAGAACACTCTCTACAATCATGAACCCGACAGAAGTTATGGACGGAGCTATCGTATCTGGTAACTGTGTATCCGCTTGCGATAAGAACCCAACATATGTTCATGAAAACAACCCGGTTGTACATGACCTGTTCGAAGAACACGGAAAAACAATCAACTTCGTTTGTCAGATTCTTACAAACGAAAACGTATACCTTGCTGATAAGATGCGTTCATCTGACTGGACAGCTAAGATGTGCCGTCTGTTAGACCTTGATGCAGTTATCGTATCTCAGGAAGGATTCGGTAACCCGGATACTGACCTTATCATGAACTGCAAGAAGATCGAAGCTGAAGGCGTTAAGACTGTAATCATTACAGACGAATATGCCGGACGTGACGGAAAATCTCAGTCACTGGCAGATGCTGATCCGGCTGCAGACGCAGTTGTAACCGGTGGAAATGCTAACCAGGTAATCGTACTTCCTAAGATGGATAAAGTAATCGGAACAGAAGATTTTGTTACAACCATTGCTGGTGGTAATGAACATTCTCGTCGTGAAGATGGAACAATCGAAGTTGAAATTCAGGCCATTACCGGTGCTACAAATGAAACCGGATTTGGATATCTGAGTGCACGCTAGGAATGGAGGACGTAAAGATAATGAGTAAAATTAAAGTTGTACATTATATCAATCAGTTCTTCGCTCAGATTGGTGGAGAAGAAAAAGCTGATTATCCTGCTGAACTTCGCGTAGGCGAAATCGTTGGACCTGGACAGGCTCTGACACAGCAGTTTGGAGAAGAAGCAGAGATCGTAGCTACAATCGTTTGCGGTGACTCTTACTTCAATGAAAACCTTGACAAAGCAAAAGCTGATATTCTTGAAATGGTTAAGAGCCAGAATCCTGATATCTTCATCGCTGGACCTGCTTTCAATGCTGGACGTTACGGTGTTGCATGCGGAACTATCTGTGATGCAGTACAGGAAGAACTCGGAATCCCGGCAGTAACTGGTATGTACGTTGAAAACCCAGGTGCTGATATGTTCAAGAACAAAGTTTACACAGTATCTACAAAGAACAGCGCAGCTGGTATGAGAGATGCAGTTAAGAAACTTGCTCCTCTTGCTCTTAAGATCGCTAAAGGCGAAAAAATCGGTGCTTCTTGCCAGGAAGGTTACATGCCGAACGGAGTTCGTGTAAACTTCTTCGAAAAAGAACGTGGATCTAAGAGAGCTGTTAAGATGCTCCTTAAGAAACTGGCAGACAAGCCGTTTGAGACAGAGTATCCAATGCCAACATTCGACCGTGTTGATCCACAGCCAGCTATCAAAGATCTTAGCAAGGCTACAATCGCACTTTGTACTTCAGGTGGAATCGTTCCGAAAGGAAATCCGGACCACATCGAAAGTTCAAATGCCTCACATTACGGAGAATATGACATCACAGGTGTTATGGATCTTACAGAAGAGACATACGAAACAGCTCATGGTGGATATGACCCGGTATATGCAAACGAAGATCCAGACCGTGTACTTCCTGTAGACGTTATGCGTGAATTCGAAAAAGAAGGCGTTATCGGAAAACTTCACAACAAATTCTATACAACGGTTGGTAACGGTACAGCCGTAGCTTCTGCAAAAGCTTTCGCTGAGGAATATGCTCAGAAACTTATAGCAGACGGTGTTGACGCAGTTATCATGACCTCTACTTGAGGTACCTGTACACGTTGCGGTGCAACAATGGTAAAAGCAATTGAAGCAGCTGGACTCCCGGTAGTTCATATGTGTACAGTAACTCCGATTTCCATGACAGTTGGTGCGAACAGAATCGTTCCTACGATTGCTATTCCTCATCCACTTGGAAATCCGGCTCTTGAAAAAGATGAAGAGTATGCTCTTCGTAAGGGTCTTGTTGAAAAAGCTCTGAAAGCTCTTACAACAGAAGTAGACGGACAGACAATCTTTGACAACTAAATCATAGTTAGAAGGTCATGTAATTTTATTAAAAAAGGAGAGAACGTTATGAGCAAAGTTTATGACGTGATCGTCCTGGGTGCGGGACCTGCAGGCTTAGCTGCAGGTCTGTACGCAGGAAGAAGCCGTCTTTCAACACTGGTTATTGAGAAAGGTAAAGATGGCGGACAGATCGCAATCACAGATGACATCGAAAATTATCCTGGACAGATCGTAGAAGGGGAAAGCGGTCCTTCTCTTATCGCAAGAATGACACAGCAGTGTGAAAAATTCGGCGTTGAGAGAGCCTCAGATGTAATTAACGAAGTACACCTGGACGGCGATATCAAAGTACTGAAGAGTGCGAAGGCTGAATATCAGTCAAAGACGGTTATCATCGCAACCGGAGCTTTTGCAAGACCGATCGGATGCAAAGGCGAAAAAGAGTTCATGGGCAAGGGCGTTTCTTACTGCGCTACCTGTGATGCAAACTTCTTTGAAGATTTTGAAGTATACGTAGTAGGTGGAGGAGACTCTGCTGTAGAAGAAGCTATGTACCTTACAAAATTTGCAAGAAAAGTTACCATTATTCACAGACGTGATGAGCTTCGTGCAGCAAAATCCATCCAGGAAAAAGCTTTCAAGAACGAAAAACTTCACTTTATGTGGGATACGGTTGTAGAAGAAGTTGGCGGTGACGGAATCCTTTCTGAGATGACTGTTAAAAATGTGAAAACAGGTGAACTCACTAAGATCGTAGCTGATGAAGATGACGGAATGTTTGGTGTATTCGGATTTATCGGAACACTTCCAAACTCAAAGATCTATGAAGGAACAGGCCTTGAGATGGATGAAAGAGGATATATTCCGACAGATGCAGATATGCACACTAATATCCCAGGCGTATTCGCAGCAGGCGATATCCGCGTTAAGAGCTTAAGACAGGTTGTTACAGCTGCAGCTGATGGAGCAATCGCAGCTACACAGGCAGAAAAGTATATTAACGAATTAAAATAATAAACACTTTTTAATAGAGTGAGGAGGACATTTGACATGTTAGAAGTAGATAAGAAAACATTCGAAGACGAAGTCTTAAAAGCAGAAGGTTATGTATTCGTAGATTTCTTTGGTGATGGATGTGTTCCGTGCCAGGCTCTGATGCCGTTCGTACACGAAATGGCAGATAAATACGGAGATAAGATCAAATTCACATCTCTGAATACAACAAAAGCTCGTCGTCTTGCTATCGGACAGAAGATCCTTGGACTTCCGGTTATGGCTATTTACAAAGATGGCGAAAAAGTTGAAGAAGTAGTAAAAGACGATGCTACACAGGAAAGCATCGAAGCAATGATTAAGAAATATATCTAATCATTATTTAATTAGGTGAGCCGCGCACAGCCGGCAGAGATCCGGCTGTGTGCTCACAATATATAATCGCGTAAAGCGTGTAAAACTATTATCAAAACAAAATTTTAAAAGAAAGGAAGGAGGAAAAGACATCATGGCAATTTTAAAAGATAAAAAAGTTGTTATTATCGGTGACCGTGACGGTGTACCGGGACCAGCAATCGCAGAATGCGTTAAGACAGCTGGCGGAGATGTAGTTTTTTCTTCAACAGAATGTTTCGTCTGAACTAGCGCAGGCGCAATGGATCTGGAGAATCAGAAAAGGGTAAAAGAATTTGCTGAGGAGTACGGCCCGGAAAACGTAGTCGTAATCGTAGGCGCAGCTGAAGGAGAAGCAGCAGGACTTGCTGCAGAAACCGTTACAGCAGGAGACCCGACATTCGCAGGTCCGTTGACAGGGGTCCAGCTTGGACTCACAACTTATCACGTATGTGAACCAGAGTTAAAAAAAGAATTTGACCCGGCTGTTTACGATGAACAGGTAGGCATGATGGAAATGGTCCTTGATGTTGATGATATCGTAGACGAAATGTCAGCAATCCGCAACGAATATTGCAAATACCTCTAAGATAAAGAGGGATTTATCCTTCGAAGCGGAATATCTGAGATAGAGGTACAGGCGGCAGGATTCTTCCTGTCGCCTGTTTTATTGCCAGGCATATCGGGAACATGCTGGTATTGCATTAGTGAATTGCCTAGCATCTCGGAAGCGTGCCAGTGATGCGCTTCTGATAAAAGCTTGTTTAGCGCATTCTGCCCAAAATCTTTTAAATCAGGACAGGTAGATTATACGCGCATATCACGGAGAAATGAATGATGGTGACACTCGTAAAAAGAGAATGTCAGGAAAGGTGGAAACCAGCGATGAACAGTGTAATTAAAGGAGCAGGATATGTACTCGTACATACCCCGGAAATGGTAGTTTACAACGGAACAACACAGACAACAGAAAGAGTTGTTAATCCGGAATCAGAATATTTAAAAGAACTTAGAGATCATCTTCGGTCATATGATACATGTGTAAATTATTGGCCGAATCAGGTATATATCGGAAATGCAACACCGGACGACCTTGCCCAGGTTGAATTTCCTTACTACGATAAAGTAAAAGAAGGTGCAGAGCGTTACGGAAAATACGGTGAGATCATGCCGGAAGACGAATTCCTTCTTTTAGCTCAGGCATGCGACATGTTCGAAGTTGTTATGCTTGAAAAAGGATTTGTAGCAGCTACAAAAGAAAAATTTGCAGCAGATCCGATCATCACAGATGATATCGTAGAAAAAGTAATCGAGGGATTTGAAATCTCAGAAATCGAACACTTTGTAAATGAAGAGCATGCTGAAGGTCTGTATCATGAAAACAAACTGGTAGGCTGTGTAAAGAGAGCGCATGACATTGATGCAAACCTTTCAGCACATGTTATGCATGAAAACATTATGAGTAAGGCATCCAGTGTGCTCGCCCTCCTCTATGGTGTAAGAAACGCAGGAATCGAAAAGACAGACGTTGAGTATGTCATCGACTGTGCAGAAGAAGCTTGTGGTGATATGAACCAGCGTGGCGGTGGTAACTTCGCAAAAGCAGCAGCTGAAGTTGCAGGACTTTTGAACGCAACAGGTTCTGACTCACGTGGATTCTGTGCCGGACCATCTCACGCACTGATCGAAGCAGCAGCTCTCGTAAAATCAGGCGCATACAAATGTGTAGCTGTAACAGCTGGTGGTTGTACAGCAAAACTTGGTATGAACGGTAAAGACCATGTAAAGAAAGGTCTTCCGATCCTGGAAGACTGCCTTGGCGGATTCTGTGTAATCATCGCAGAAAACGATGGTGTAAACCCGGAAATCAACCTGGATATCCTTGGACGCCATACAGTAGGAACAGGAAGTGCTCCGCAGAACGTAATCGGAAGCCTTGTAGCTGATCCACTGGAAAGAGCAGGACTTAAGATCACAGATATCGATAAATTCTCTCCGGAAATGCAGAACCCGGATATCACAAAACCGGCAGGAGCCGGAGATGTACCGCTTGCTAACTACAAGATGATCGCAGCTCTCGCAGTTAAGAGAGGCGAACTTGACAGAAAAGAACTTGCAAGCTTCGCAGGAGAACACGGACTGACAGGATGGGCTCCGACTCAGGGACATATTCCTTCAGGTGTACCGTACATCGGATTTGCAAGAGAAGATATCCTTGCTGGAAAGATCAATAAAGTCATGATCATCGGAAAAGGAAGTCTGTTCCTTGGACGTATGACCAACCTCTTCGATGGTGTATCTTTCGTAATCCAGGCAAATACCGGTGCAGAAGATAACAGTGGTGTATCAGAAGAAGAAGTAAAAGGACTGATTGCAAAAGCAATGAAAGATTTTGCAGCATCACTCATGGCAACAGAAGAATAAGAAAGGTGGACAAACAAAATGGCAAATAGTATTGAAAGAATGATTGCCGACACCTTTATGGAGATGGCGCAGGGACTGGAGACAGGAAGCTTCGGAAAGCGCCCGAAAGTTGCACTGACCGGAATGGGAAGCGAACATGGAGAAGAAAACTCTATGGCAGCGGCAATTGAAGCGGCAAAAGACGGAATTGATGTATATTATATCGGAACATTAGAAGCAGAAGGCGTTACAACTGTTAAAGTGGCTAACGATGAAGAAGGTCATGATAAGATGGAAGAAATGCTGAAGAATGGAGAAGTAGATGCAGCAGTAACCATGCACTTCCCATTCCCGATCGGTGTATCTACAGTAGGACGCTGTGTAACACCGGCAACTGCAAAAGAAATGTTCATCGCTAATACAACAGGAACATCCAGCACAGACCGTATTGAAGGAATGATCAAAAATGCGATCTACGGAATCATCGCTGCAAAAGCTTGTGGCAAGAAGAATCCGACCGTTGGTATCCTGAATGTAGACGGTGCACGTCAGACAGAGAAAGCTCTGAAGAAACTGCAGGAGAACGGGTATCCGATCGAATTTGCAGAATCAGGAAGAGCAGATGGCGGATGCGTTATGAGAGGAAATGACGTCCTTCAGGCATCCCCGGACATCATGGTAACAGATTCCCTCACAGGAAATATCATGGTGAAAATGCTTTCTTCTTTCACAACAGGCGGAAGCTTTGAAGCTACAGGATTTGGATATGGACCAGGAATCGGAGAAGGATATGAACAGCTTGTCATGATCGTATCCAGAGCATCCGGAGCACCGGTTATCGCAAATGCAATCCGTTACGCAGCACAGCTGGTAAGAGGAAAAGTATTTGAAGTAGCGAAAGAAGAATTTGCAGCTGTTAAGAAAGCTGGATTAAAAGAAATCCTTGATGAGCACAAAGCTTCTCAGAAACCGGCAGCGGCTGAAGAAGAAGTAAAAGAGCCACCGAAGGAAGTCGTTACAGCACAGATTCCAGGTATTGAAGTTATGGATCTGGAAGACGCAGTTAAAGTACTGTGGAAACTCGGTATTTACGCAGAAAGCGGAATGGGATGCACCGGACCAATCATCCGTGTATCAGACGCAAACCTCGCAAAAGCTGAGGAAGAACTGAAAAAGAGCGGATATATTAACTAATAAAATCTGCCTTTTTATAAACACTCTCACTCTAATTCAGGAAGATGGGCTTTCCGGTCATAAGACCGGGAAGCCTTTTTCCTTGCGAAAAACTGTTTTTGCAGAAAGATTATACATTATTTGTCACAGATACTGTGAACGGTAATGATTGTACTGTTTTGTGTACGAAAAATTTTTGGTTGATTTTTAGAATAGGAAATAGTATCATGACAGTTATAAATCCGAAAAAGTGAGAGGGAGAAAGTCATGGATACGCAATTATTACTGAAAACGGCGATGCTTGCCGGTGAAATAATGCTGCGAAGCGGAGCGGAAACGTATCGTGTGGAAGATACCATGCATCATATACTGAAGACGGCGGATCACATCGAGATGGCAGAAGTTCTGGTGATCATGACCGGAATTTCCGCGACGATCAAACTGGAGAACGAAAAGGCAGTTACTGTTACAAAGAGAGTAGAAGAACGGGATACCAATCTAAAGCTCGTCGTAGATGTTAATGAGATTTCCAGGCAGTATTGTGGAGATGATCTGACACTAGAGCAGGCATATGAGAAGCTTTCGACGTTAAAACAGTTCGAGTTCAGCCGCAAGACAACCAACCTGGCAATGATGGGGGTTGGTGTGGGATTTACAATTTTTTTTGGTGGATCCATTGCAGATACCGGGGCAGCCATCATTGTAGGACTTTTTCTTGTTGCCTTTGTATCAGCGGGACAGGATCTGAAATTTCACCCATTTATTCAAGATATTTTCGCAGGATTTGGTGTTGCATTTGCCTGCTGCCTTCTAAAAGAAGGTCTGGGTGATCAGATGAATATGGATACTGTTATGATAGGAAGTTTCATGCCTCTTGTACCGGGAATGGCAATCACCAATGCTGTCAGGGATACCTTGCGGGGGGATTATCTTTCCGGTGGTGCAAGAGTGATGGAAGCTTTCTTAAAAGCACTTGGGATTGCAATTGGAATTGGTATTGGGCTGGCGCTTTGCACAAAGATTTTTTAGCAGGAAGGAGAGCAAAAAATGAACAGTACTGTTTTTGAAATGATCATCCGGGTATTTGGAGCGTTTTTGTCTATTTACAGTTTTGCGGTTCTCCTTCAGGTTCCGCGCCGCTTTGTTCTTCAGGCTGGTATTGTAGGAGCAATTGGTGGATTTGTTTATTTGCTTGCAATACATTTTGGCAGAGGAGATATGATGGCATCTTTATATTCAGCAGTTGCAGCTGCAGTTGTTTCGCATATTTTTGCGAGAGTTTATAAGACACCGGTTACGTTGTTTCTGATTGCCGGGGTTCTTCCGACTGTTCCCGGAAACGGGATGTACCAGACGGTTCATTATCTGATCGACGGGAACGAGGCGATGTCCGAATTTTATCTGATCCAGACATTGGAGATCGCAGGCGTGATCTCTCTTGCAATTTTTGTCGTGGATACCTTTTTCCAGGCTTTTCAGAAGAGTGAGTGGAAGCAGAATTCCATGAAGTACGTCCGAAAGATCGTTCCTGGAGCTGAGGAACCGCAAAATACAGAAAAACGGGAAAAATAGTGGCTTCGGAATGCTTGAAGTAAAAAAGGGAATGTGTTAGTATTATAAAGATGAACATATATTAGAATGTCATAGAGAACTGTGAATAGTCTATTTTCACAGTGAAAATAAAACAGAAGTTAAAGAGAGGAACACTAAAATGAAAAAAGTCAGAACAAGATTTGCACCTAGTCCGACAGGTAGAATGCATGTCGGTAATTTGCGTACTGCATTATATGCATACCTGATCGCAAAACATGAAGGCGGAGATTTTATGCTCCGTATTGAAGATACAGATCAGGAAAGATATGTAGAAGGTGCATTGGATATTATTTACAGAACACTGGAGAAGACAGGCCTTGTTCATGATGAAGGCCCAGATAAAGATGGCGGTGTCGGACCATACGTTCAGAGTGAAAGACAGGCTTCAGGAATTTACATGAAGTATGCTAAGCAGTTAATTGAACAGGGAGATGCATACTACTGTTTCTGTGATAAAGAACGTCTGGAATCTTTGAAGACTTCTGTATCAGAGGATGGAACACAGATTGTGAATTATGACAAGCATTGTCTGCATCTGAGTAAAGAAGAGATAGAAGCAAACCTTGCAGCCGGAAAGCCATATGTTGTCCGTATCAATATGCCGACAGAGGGAACCACAACTTTCCATGATGAAATTTATGGAGATATTACCGTTCCGAATGCGGAACTGGATGATATGATCCTGATCAAATCAGACGGATATCCGACCTATAATTTTGCGAACGTTATTGATGATCATTTGATGAATATTACACACGTTGTCCGAGGAAATGAATATCTTTCTTCAGCACCGAAGTACAACCGTCTTTACGAAGCATTTGGATGGGAAGTACCGGTCTATGTACATTGCCCGCTGATTACAGATGAGAACCACAAAAAGCTCAGCAAGAGATGTGGACATTCTTCTTACGAAGATCTTCTGGATCAGGGATTTGTAAGTGAAGCAATTGTAAATTATGTGGCACTTCTTGGATGGTGTCCGCAGGATAACAGAGAGATCTTCTCACTGCCGGAACTTGTTGAAGCATTTGACTATCATCATATGAGCAAATCACCGGCTGTATTTGATATCAATAAGCTGAAGTGGATGAACGGGGAATATCTGAAGGCTATGGATTTTGATAAATTCTATGAACTTGCAGAGCCGTATATCAAGAAAGTGATCACAAAGGATTATGATCTGAAAAAGATTGCGTCTCTGATCAAGAGCCGTATCGAAATCCTTCCGGATATCAAAGACCAGATTGATTTCTTTGAAGCTGTTCCGGAATATGATACTGCAATGTATTGCCATAAGAAGATGAAGACTAACGAAGAGACTTCTCTGGAAGTATTAAAAGAAATTCTTCCAAGACTGGAAGCATGGGATGATTACAGTAATGACGCATTATTCGGGCTGCTGAAGGGATTTGCAGAAGAAAAAGGTTATAAGAACGGATATGTGATGTGGCCGGTAAGAACTGCAGTTTCAGGAAAGCAGAATACTCCGGGTGGAGCGACTGAGATCATGGAAGTTCTTGGTAAGGCAGAATCTGTAGAAAGAATCAAGAATGCAATAGAATTATTAAGCAGATAATATACAGATATAAAAGTATGCATGGGGGACGGATTTCTTTTTTCGCGTAATGCGGAAGAGGAATCCGTTCTGTTGTATTACATATGAGAAGGGGAGTTCATGAAACTAAACAGAGGACAGGATGAAGCGATAAAGCACGGGAATGGACCGTGTATGGTGCTGGCACCTCCGGGTTCGGGAAAGACGCTTATTGTCACAGAACGTACCCGTTATCTGATCGAGGAGAGTGGAGTACGCCCGGATCAGATTCTTGTAATTACTTTTACAAGATATGCAGCACGTGAAATGAAAGAACGTTTTGAAAGGCTGACTGCCGGAAAAAATTATCCGGTAACGTTTGGAACCTTTCACAGTATTTTTTATGGGATTCTAAAATGTGCCTATGGGATTGGTGCGAATAATCTGATGTCTGAAAAAGAGTCCTCTGTACTTTTACAGGAGGTCTTAGACCAGACCAATATCGAATCAACACCTGAAGTAGAAGATGAAGAGGAACTGGTGAGAGAACTTCTGCGGGAAGTCGGCATGGTAAAGAACGGACTTTATCATCTGAAAGATTTTCACAGTAAGTATCTTACACAAGATGAGTTTGCAGAAGTGTTCCGCAGCTATGAGCATCAGAAAAAAGAACTGAAAAAATTTGATTTTGATGATATGCTGGTACAGTGTTATGCACTTTTCCGGAAAAAGCCGGAGATTCTGCAAGGATGGCAGAAGCGTTTTCAGTATATCCTGATCGATGAATTCCAGGATATCAACCGTGTGCAGTATGAAGTGATCCGGATGCTTGCAGCACCGAGGTACAATTTGTTTGTAGTCGGGGATGATGATCAGTCCATTTATGGATTTCGTGGAGCAAAGCCGGAGCTGATGCTTTATATGAAGCAGGAATTCCCGTCACTTCGGACCATTTCGCTGACGGTGAATTATCGTTCTACCGAATTTATTACCGGAGCAGCGGCAAGAGTGATTTTGCATAATGATACCCGTTTTTACAAACGTGTACAGTCATTTCGGGGAAGAGGACAGAATGTTCATGTGCAGGAAGTCCTGGATGAACAGGAAGAGGCGCAGTATGTAACGGAAGAGATCCAGAAAAAACTGGACCAGGGAATAAAGCCGGGAGAAATTGCTGTACTTTTCCGGGCAGCAGTCCAGGCGCGAATGATTTCGGAAATATTAAGCGAACACCGTATCCCGTTTGAAATGCGAGATTATGTGACCAATTTTTACAGGCATTTTATTGTAAAAGATATGATGGCATATCTGCAGTTGGCAGCAGGAAAGCGGGACAGGTCGCTTTTCCTGACGATCTGTAACCGACCACTCAGGTATCTGGCACGGAACAGTATGGAGAACCGGCAGGTAAATTTTGAGGATCTGCGTAAATTTTATTGCGATAAGGACTGGATGCTGGATATTATTGACCAGTTTGATGTGGATGTCCGTATGATGAAGAATATGGCACCTTATGCGGCAATCCAGTATATCCGAAAAAAGATCGGATATGATGATTTCCTGAAAGAATATGCCGAAAAACATCAGATTTCGTGGAAGCAGCTGATGGATGTGATGGCAGAGCTTGAGGAGAGGAGTAAAAACTTCAAATCCTATGATGAATGGGAAATCCATATTGCAAAATATACGCAGGAGCTGGAAGAACAGCAGGCAAAGGCAAGGAAGATCAAAGGAGAGCGGGAGAATAAGGTACAGCTGATGACAATCCATTCAGCGAAAGGACTGGAATTTGAGGATGTATTTGTGATCCATGCCAATGAGGGTGAGATTCCGCATCAGAAGGCAGAAAAGAAAGACGAGATTGAAGAAGAGAGAAGACTTTTTTATGTAGCATTAACCCGTGCGAAGAATAATCTCTGTATTTCCTATATTACACAAAAAAACGGGAACAGTATCAAACCGTCCCGTTTTGTGGAAGAGCTTTTAGGTCAGAGAATAAAATAATTATTCTTCAATATCAAAGCCTTCAAATTCCTGTGTATCAAGCCATTCATCAAACTTATCCGCAGCGCGGTCATACTCATCATCATCTTCGATATTCTGAAGATCATGATCGGAGCCGCCTGTGGTATCACGGATAAAGCGATAGATCCATACGTCTCCGTCCTCATTTCCACCGTCTTCATCAAGCGGAAGAAGTGCAATGTATTCGGTAGAATCCATATTAAAAGTTGTGATAATGGCGCATTCGATTTCCACATCGTCATCAAGTGTCAGTGTGACAACATCGGATTCAAGCAGATTATGTTCCTTTTCCATTGTTCAGTTCTCCTTTCAATCTGATACTATCACTCTAACAGAGTATGGGGATATTTGCAAGGGGAAAAGTATTGACATTAGCGGTAAAAAAGATACAATAAAAGAAAGGTTTCAGGGAGGTTTATCTATATGAAGAAAAAGATTTTTTCTATCTTTCTTGTGATGGTTCTCTGTATTGGCATGACTGCAGGCTGTAAGAAGAATGTTGGGACAAGCCAGGACAATGCAATAGCAGAAGAGGACGATGACAGCAAGGAAGAGGCAAAAAGCTATCGTTTTGGATTTAGTTGTATTACCATGGAAAATCCATACTATATTACACTTGAGCAGGCACTGAGAGAAGCAGTCGAAGCACAGGGAAGTACGCTGGTGACAAAAGATCCGGCACTGAATGTAGACACCCAGATCGAGCAGATCCATCAGATGATCAAAGACGGACTGGATGCCATTTTTCTGTGTCCGGTATCAAGAGATGCGATCACACCTGCTCTGGAAGAGCTTAAGGAAGCCGATGTTAAGATCATCAATATTGATGCGGAAGTTAAGGATACGGATTATATTGATGCCTATATTGGTTCGGATAATAAAGCTGCCGGACAGCTTTGTGGAGAAGATCTGATACAGCAGAGTCCGGATGGTGGAAAGATTGTAATTCTTGAAGGTCTTACACAGAATTCTATTGTAGAGAGAATTACAGGCTTTGAGGAAGCAATTGCCGGAAAGGGATTTGAGATTGTAGGAAGAGCAGATGTCAGTGGAGATTTGAACGAGGCAAGAGAAGCAGCTAACAAGATTTTTGCAGAGAATAAGGATGTTACGGCAGTAATGTGCGGGAACGACCAGATTGCGCTTGGGGCACTGGTTGCAGCAAGAACAGCCGGTCTTACTGATGTAAAGATTTACGGGGTAGATGGTTCTCCAGATCTGAAAAAAGAACTTCAGAAGACGGATTCCCTGATTCGCGGAACAAGTGCGCAATCACCGATCAAACTCGGAAAAGAATCGGCCAAAATCGGTTTTGCTATTTTAAACGGGGATGATTATGAAAAGACAACGTATCTGGATGTATGTTTTATTGATGCCTCGAATGTAGATATGTATGGAGTTGACGGATGGCAGTAACAGGGGGAACAGTGGATATGAAGACAGCAGTGGGATTTCCGTTTCCACAGGGATGTACTGTGGAAGGACAGACAGCGAATTTTTCGGTAGCAGTTCCGGAAGGACAGACATGTGAACTGATCATTTATAAAAAAGGTGCCAGGGCTTCAGCATTTTCACAGGAGATGCCATACTCTGATGTGGCAGGAAATCTGCACTTTCTCTCCGTGGTGCTGGAACAACCGGAAGATTATGAATATTGTTATAAAATCGGTGGAAAGATAGTTCCGGATCCATATGGAAAAGCATTTTCAGGCAGAGAACACTGGTCTGTGTCAAAGGGAAAGGAAAAGAGAACACTGCGTACCCGGATCGTAACAGATACATTTGACTGGGGAAAGTCGCAATTTCCGCATCTGAAAAAGGAAGATGTGATCGCCTACAGTCTTCATGTCCGTGGATTTACAAAACACAGTTCGTCCGGAGTCGCACACAAAGGAACGTTTGACGGAGTTACGGAGAAACTGCCCTATCTTCAAAAATTGGGGATTAACCAGATCCATCTGATGCCGGTTTATGAATTTGATGAGAATCAGAGGCATGTGAATTACTGGGGATATGGAAAAGCATATTTCTTTGCACCAAAAGCATCATATGCGGCAGGAGATCCGGTGAATGAGATGAAGTCACTTGTTCGTCAGATGCATCTTGCGGGGATTGAAGTTATTCTTGAGATGCCTTTCACAGAGGGAACTACGTTTTCTCTGATTTTAGATTGTCTGCGTTACTGGGTGATGCAGTATCATGTGGATGGATTTATTGTGAATCCATATATCTGCAATCCGGATGAACTTGCAAAGGATCCTGTGCTTGCGAAAAGTAAGATCCTCAAAAAAGAAGACGGATTCCAGAATGTGATGCGCCGTTTCTTAAAGGGAGATGAGGGCATGATCCGGGATGTGATCTGCCAGCTGAAGAATCAGGATACACAGCTGTATAATTATATTGCAAGCCACAACGGATTTACGCTCTGTGATGTAGTTTCCTATGACGGAAAGCACAACGAAGCAAATGGTGAGAATAATCTGGATGGTCCGGATTACAATTACAGCTGGAACTGTGGGGCAGAAGGGAACAGCCGGAAAAAGGCGGTTAACGAGTTGCGGAAGAATCAGATATTTAATGCATTCTTTTTACTTTTATTTGCACAGGGAATGCCGTGTATCCTTTCCGGGGATGAATTTATGAATACCCAGAAAGGAAATAATAATGCATACTGTCAGGATAATCTGATATCATGGCTTGACTGGAACCAGCTTTCCAGACAGGAAGAATTATATACATTTGTATGTCGACTGATTGCACTTCGCAAAGCCTGTATGAAGCAGATAGCGAAAAAATCAGAAGACACGATGGGCAGAAGCGGAATCCCTCAGATTTCCTATCATGGGGAGGATGCGTGGCAAATGCCGGCAGGGCGTGCAAGCAGACAGCTTGGTGTATTCTATCATGAAGAAAGTACAGAGAAGGACTTTTATATTGCATATAATATGCACTGGCTTTCTCATTCATTTGCACTTCCTTCCCTTCCAAAAGGAATGGAATGGGTGTGCATAGCAGGGACAAAAGAAGGAGTCCTGGATGAAAAAGAAGCAGTTCCGGTAAAAGATAAGAAGGTTCAGCTGGAGGAGCGAACGATCAAAGTTTTTGTTGGAAGGCAGGCTAAAGAATGAAAATCTGGAAACATTTTTGCACCATAACACATCACAAATATCTGGTTATGAAGAACTGCTTTAAGGTAGGACTTTACAGACAGGGACTTTTGCATGATATGTCGAAGTACTCTCCGGCGGAGTTCTGGGTTGGGTGCAGGTATTTCCAGGGAAACCGGAGCCCGAATAACGCAGAAAGAGAAGAAAAGGGCTATTCTTCGGCATGGCTACATCATAAAGGGCGCAATAAACATCATTATGAATACTGGATTGACTACGGACTGGAAGGGAAACCAATGCTTACCGGGATGAAGATGCCCAAAAAGTATGTGGTCGAGATGTTAATGGACCGGATCGCAGCATCCAAGATTTATATGAAAGATAAATATACGGATACGTCACCGCTTGAATATTATCTTCACGGTATTGCAGGGGACTGGATGCATAAGGATACCAGGGCACTTCTGGAAGAACTTCTCTATATGCTCGCGGCAGACGGGGAAGAGAAAACTTTTGATTATATCCGAAATACCGTGTTGAAAACGAGAGATTATTAGAAAAAGAGGATAAAAACATGGCAGATTTACCAAAGGATCCAATGATCCTTCTGAGTGTGGTCAATACAAAATTACGGGATTTTTATACAGATCTGGATACTCTTTGCCAGGAGATGCAGATTGAGAAAAAAGAACTGACAGAGAAACTGGCATCCATTGATTATAAATATGATGCAGAGCTGAACCAGTTTGTATAGAGAGGTTAATAACATATGAATAATATTGATTTTGATGCAATAGATCTTACCAAAGAAGCTCCGGTCACTGAGCCGGAGAGACAGTACTATTACATTGCCAAAGCGCGGAAGTATGTAAGCGAAAAAGCACAGGAGATCGGAAGAAATCTGACGTTTTGCGTGACGACTTTCGGTTGTCAGATGAACGCTCGTGACTCCGAAAAGCTGGTCGGTGTTCTGGAACTGATCGGATACAAGGAAGAGCCGGATGAAGAGAAAGCAGACTTCGTTATCTACAACACCTGTACTGTCCGTGAAAATGCGAATCTGCGTGTTTACGGACGTCTGGGACAGCTTGGTGCAAAGAAGAAAAAGAATCCGCATATGTTCATCGGACTCTGTGGATGTATGATGCAGGAACCGACTGTTGTAGAGAAGATCAAGAAGAGCTATCGGTTTGTTGACCTGATCTTTGGAACTCACAATATTTATAAATTTGCAGAACTGATCGTGACAAGATTTGAATCTGAGAGAATGGTGATCGATATCTGGAAGGATACCGATAAGATTGTGGAGGATCTTCCGAGCGAACGTAAATTTTCCTTCAAATCCGGTGTTAACATCATGTTCGGATGTAACAATTTCTGCAGCTACTGTATCGTACCGTATGTGCGTGGACGTGAGAGAAGCCGTAATCCAAAAGATATCATTCGCGAGATTGAAGGACTTGTGGCAGATGGTGTGGTAGAAGTTATGCTCCTTGGTCAGAATGTAAACTCTTATGGAAAGAATCTGGAAGAGCCGATGACATTTGCACAGCTTCTTCAGGAGATTGAGAAGATTGAAGGACTGGAGAGAATCCGCTTTATGACTTCCCATCCAAAGGATTTATCAGATGAACTGATTGATGTAATGGCACATTCCAAGAAAATCTGCAAGCATCTGCATCTTCCGGTTCAGTCAGGAAGCAGCAGGATCCTGCAGAAGATGAACCGCCATTACACCAAGGAGCATTATCTTGAGGTGGTAAGAAAGATCCGCGAAGCAGTGCCGGATATTTCCCTTACAACGGATATTATCGTCGGATTCCCTGGGGAGACAGAGGAAGATTTCCAGGATACTCTGGATATTGTAAGACAGGTGCGTTATGACAGTGCCTTTACTTTTATCTATTCCAAGAGAACAGGAACCCCTGCGGCAGCAATGGAAGATCAGGTTCCTGACGACGTGGTAAAAGATCGTTTTGATCGCCTTTTAAAAGAGGTGCAGCAGATTTCAGCGGAAGTATGCTCTGTACATCAGGGAACCACACAGGATGTGCTGGTAGAAAGTGTCAACGATCATGATCCGTCATTGGTGACAGGACGAATGAGCAACAACCTCCTGGTACATTTCCCAGGAGATGAAAGCATGATCGGTAAGATCGTGACAGTTTACTTAAAAGAGGCAAAAGGCTTCTATTATATGGGAGAACTCTGTAAATAAATCCAATGATTTGTGATAAAATCCAAAAGAAACGCTCATGCTATGTAAGAGATTTGCATAGTGAGGGCGTTTTTTATGGTGAAAAGAGTGAGTAAAAGGGTAAGTGAGATAGTCTTTCTGATAGCAGCAGGGGGAAGCACCTATTATCTGATCGAGATCTGGTTTCGTGGATTTTCTCATTGGACCATGTTTGTGCTTGGGGGAGTTGCATTGACATTTTGCAGTTTTCAGGGCGAGGTAATGCACTGGTCTGAGCCGATGTGGATTCAGATTATCCGGGCAGTTCTTTTCCTGACATCCCTGGAATTTATGACGGGGATTATCTGTAATAAATGGCTGAAGATCGGGATCTGGGATTACCGGGATCAGCCGTTCCAGCTGTGTGGCCAGATCTGCCTGCCATTTATGGTGATGTTTTCAGGACTTTTATGCCTTGCGATCGTGCTTGGAGGAGTGGTGCTCTGGGGCGTATATGGGGAGGAAAAGCCGGAGTTTCATGTGTTGTAAAAGGGACTTAAGCATTTTTTATATATGAAAAATGACGAAATTAAGATGAAAAGAGTCGTGGGAAACCAAACTCTTTTCATCTTTTTTTGTGGATGGTTACAAAAATGAGCATAAATGCATTTTGTTAAATGTAAAATGTTGACAATTCATGAAAAATTCAGTAAGATACAAGAAAGGTTCAAGATAAAAAACAAGTGAATATAATCATGGAAAAAGGAGGGCAGCAGGAAAAATCGGGGAAAATATAAACTGTTTTTTATTGAATGAGAAGTATATGTTATTTGGAGGAAAACTAAAAATGAATCAATATGATGAAGCCTTAAAAAAGGAGACCGCGTTTTTGGGTCAGCCTAGGGGGGGTGGGGACTCTCAGCTTTGTACAGCTTTGTTCGTCTTTTTCAAACTACGCAATGAATGCCGTAATGATCTATTACCTGTATGCAAATGCACCTGCAGGTCTTGGATTCGATAAAGCGGATGCAGCACAGTTGATTTCTTTATATGCAACTGTAGTCGGAATGACAACCATCATCGGAAGCTATGTCTGCGACCGTATTCTTGGATGTCGTAGGTCACTGCTTGTAGCCAGAGTTACCGGATTTATCGGTTATACTTTACTTGCATTTCCACTTGGGGTAGTAGGATATGCAGTAGCTATGGGATGTATGGTATTCGGTTCACTCTTCGCAGGAAGATGTATCGAAACTCTGATCGGTAAATTCTACGATGAGAACGATGGAAGACGTGACAGTGCTTTCACAATTTCTTACGTAATTTCCAATATCGGTGCAGCAGCTCCGGCCCTTGCAGGTGTAATCGCAGCGAAATGCGGATATCACGCAGCATTCGCATTATCAGCAGTTCTCTCATTCTTAGGTACTGTTGCTTATATTGCTACTTACAAAAAATTCTTCGGAAATATCGGTCTGGAACCGGATGATCCGCTTCCGGCAGATAAGAAACGTTCTTTTGTTGTAAAAATGCTTATTGTTGTTGCTATCGTAGGAACAGTTTTAGCAGTTTCATTTGCAACAGGAAAGCTGAAAATATCTTCCTTTGCAAACGTAGTAAGTACTATTTCCATCTTTATCCCGCTTGCTTATCTTGTCTTCATCTATTCCAGCAAGAAGACAGAAAAGCACGAGAAAAAGAAAGTACTTTGTCTGCTTCCACCATTTATCTGTAACGCCGTTACACTTTTGATCTGGACACAGACAATTTCAATCCTTGCTATCTTCTATGAAGAAAAAGTAAATCGTGTGATCTTCGGAGTAGAAATTCCGGCAGCTTCATTCCAGACAATCCCGGCAATCTTTGCGGTTTGCTTCGGTAGTCTTCTTACCATGCTTTGGACAAAACTTGGCAAGAAACAGCCATTCGGAACAACAAAGATGGGATTCGGAACGATTTTGTGGGGACTTGGAGCAATGATTATTGCACTCCTTTATATCATTTACCCAGGCGATGCAAAAGTAAATGCATGGTGGATCGTATTGTTCTATGTAGTACTGATGTTTGCTGAAGGATTTACATGCCCGATCGGTTACTCCATTACAGCAGTAGCAGCACCAAAAGCCTTTGTAACACAGATGATGACTGTATGGTCAATGTCTCAGTCAGTAGGAGCTGCTCTTAACATGATCCTCGTTAACTTCTATAAAGAAGGAAGCGAAGTGCCGTTCTTCATCGGAATCGGTGCAGTTGTAGCTATCCTTGGTGCAGTCGTACTCGCTTTCAGCAAGAAACTTGCAGAAGGAATGGGAATGGAAAGAGAAGCGTAGGAAGTTTCTCGAGAATAAATCAAATAAATGTCCTCTTAAAGAAGAAGTAATAAAAAGTATCAAAAAAATCCTTGTCAGGCAGAGATGTCCGGCAAGGACTTTTTGATTCTATACCATTTTGCAATATTTTGTAATAAAGGAGGAAAGTGAGGTGGACAGATTTAAAAGAATGCTGCGATTATTACAATATAAACTAT
>OLNE01000059.1_pt1 | contig 118870 bp, 120 predicted proteins | sample 1672431 | NCBI WGS metagenome assembly OLNE01 (sample SAMEA3136685, study PRJEB25190) | human gut metagenome | reverse complement strand
TATATCAAAAAAGTAGACACATTCCTTTTATGTCTACTTTTATTTTACAACTTCAAAGAGACATACTAGTTTCTTCTTTTTTTAATAACAATACAAAAAAAATTACAAAATAACTTGTAAAATCTACAAAATTATAGTATTATTATATTAGAGTAGGAAAGAAGAAATTAAAAGAGGGTGTATAACTATGAAAATGAATAAAGAAGTAGTAATGGTAAAACTTTCAGACATAATACCAAACAGATTTCAGCCAAGATTAACATTTGATGAAGAGGCATTAAATGAATTAGCAAGTTCCATAAAAGAGCATGGAATAATCCAACCATTAATATTAAGAGATTTAGGAAGCAAATATGAAATCATAGCTGGAGAAAGAAGATATAAAGCCTCAACAATTGCAGGTTTAACTGAAGTTCCAGCAATTGTAGGAACAATGGACGATCAAACCAGTGCAGAATTAGCATTAATAGAAAACATTCAAAGAAAAGATTTAAGTGCCATTGAAGAAGCAAAATCATATAAGAAAATACTAGATATGGGCAATTTTACTCAAGAAGAATTAGCAAAAAGAATGGGAAAAAGTCAATCAACCATTGCTAATAAAATGAGATTGTTGTCACTAACCAATGAAGTGCAGGTTGCTCTTATGAATAATTTAATATCTGAGCGTCATGCAAGATGTTTATTACAAATAAAAGATGAAGATTTACAAAAGCAAGTATTAAATAAAATAATTAGTGAAAGAATAAATGTAAGGGATACTGATGAATATATTAAAAATCTACTTGGAATTACTAAAGAAACACCACCAATTTCAAATAGCAATGAACATAACATAGATTTAACAATTCCTATTGACAAGACGCAAAATCCACTATATGAAGCTAATGAGCCACCAACACATGAAGAACAAAAAAATCCAAATGTGTATACTCAAACTAAAAATATTGATTTTATAAATATAAATAGTTTAGATACACCAGAAGAAAATTTAAAAGTAGAAACGCCACAAAAGGAAAATGATAATATGATTCTAACTAATAATGAAATTCCTAAAATAGAAGAAAATAATAATGTAAATAATATATCAAAAATAAAATATGCAACAGCAATAAAACTAGCACAAGATGCAGTAGCAGATATTAAAAAGGCTGGCTATAATGTCTCATTAGAAGAAATTGATACAACAAAAGACTATCAAATAATAATAAAATTACAAAAATAAGAATAAAAAAGACAAATATCACTCATAACTTAAAAGAAAGGGTGATATTTTTTATGAAAAAAATTATAATCATATTAACTTTAATTGTATCAACATTAATATATCTAGAAATTAAAAATAATGAAGTAGTAATACCAGATAGTGCCATTAGGTTAAGAGTTATTCCAAATAGTAATACCTCAGTAGATCAAAATATAAAAAATAAAGTAAAAAAATATTTAGAAGAAAACACCTATACTTTGCTAGAAGAAGTAAGCGACTTAAAAGAAGCTCGAACTTTAATAAATGCAAATATAGAAAATCTAGATAATGACATAGGAAATATATTTAAAGAAAATAATTATGATATGAGTTATAAAATAAACTTTGGATATAATTATTTTCCTGCTAAAGAGTATCACAATATAAAATATAAAGAAGGATATTACGAATCAATCGTAATAACTATTGGTAATGGAGAAGGAAATAATTGGTGGTGCTTTTTGTTTCCTAATTTATGCTTAGTAGATTTACAAAATAAAACAGACATAGAATATAAATCATGGTTAGTAAAACAAATAAACAAAATATTTTAAAAATCAATACATATATTTAGATAGGTGATAAGATTGAAAATAATAACAATATTTTTAATTGCAGTAAGTCTATCTATGGATGCTTTTTCATTAGCACTAATATATGGAACGCAAGGAATAGCAAAAAAAGACAAACTATTATTATCATTGATAGTAGGAGTATATCATTTCATAATGCCCTTAATCGGTGTAATAATAGGAAATTTAATAACAAGCAAAATTCTAATAAATACTAACATTTTAGTGGGCATAATATTATCCCTAATAGCAGTAGAAATGATAATATCTAGTTTTAAAGAAACTAACAATAAATTTCTTTTAACATTTCCTAGCTATTTAATATTCGGATTATCTGTAAGTATAGATAGTTTAACAACAGGAATAGGATTATCATTAATAACCAAAAATTGCATTTTTTCATCAACTGTATTTTGCGTTACAAGCATGCTATTTACATATTTAGGATTAAATTTAGGAGACACATTAAATAGAAAGTATGGAAAAATATCAACCATATTAGGAGGAATGGTACTTTTCATATTAGGATTTTTATATATACTAAAATAATGTGTAAATAAAATGTAAAAACAATTATTATCATTGACTAAAACTCCATTAAAGAATACAATAAAGTAAAGAGTGGAGGAGTAAAATGCCAAAAATCAAAATAGAAGGGGGACATAAATTGTCGGGAACAATAGACATTTCAGGCTCAAAAAATAGTGTTGTAGCATTAATTCCCGCCGCAATACTATGTGATGAAATAGTAGAAATAAGTAATGTACCAAATATATCCGATGTAGATTCTTTAGAAGAAATTTTAACATATTTGAATGCAGATATCAAAAGAACAAAAGATAGTGTAGTAATAGATTCAAGTAAGATAGTTAATAAAGAAATCCCCGAAGAAATGTCCCAAAAATTAAGAGCATCATATTATTTTATGTCATCACTATTGGGAAAATATAAACATGTAGAAATGTATTTTCCAGGTGGCTGTTCAATAGGTGAAAGGCCCATAGATCAAACATTAAAAGCCTATCGTGCATTAGGTGCAACAATAATAGAGGAAGAAAATAGATATACAATAACAGCAGAAGAATTAAAAGGAAACAAAATATATCTTGATATGCCGAGTGTAGGTGCCACAATCAATGCCTTACTAGTGGCTACTAAAGCAAAGGGAGTTACAACAATAGAGAATGCTGCCAAAGAACCAGAGATAGTAAATGTAGCTACCTTTTTAAATAATATGGGTGCCAAAATAAGAGGTGCAGGTACTGAAACAATTACGATTAAAGGAGTGGAACATCTTCATAAAGCCTTTCACGAAGTAATTCCGGATCGTATAGAAGCAGGCACTTACATTATTATAGGTGCACTATTAGGAGAAAATCTAAAAATTAAAAGAATTATCCCAACTCATGTAGAATCATTAACTTCAAAATTAATAGAAGCAGGCGCAGATATGGAAATAAAAGAAGATGAAATAATAATAAATGCCAAAGATAAGTATAAATCAGTAAATGTAAAGACACAACCATATCCAGGCTTTCCAACAGATTTACAGCAACCAATAATACCATTCCTAACCAGATGCCGTGGTACAAGTACTGTTGAAGAAACAATATATGAAAATAGATTTCAAAATATATATGACACGAATCGAATGGGAGCAAACATCATAGTAAAGAACAACAAAATAGCAAAAGTAAAAGGAATAACACCACTACATGGCAAAAATGTAACAGCAACAGATTTAAGAGGTGGTGCCTCTATGCTAATATGTGGTTTAATAGCGGATGGAATAACTCAAATAGATAATATAAAATATATTTTAAGGGGATACGATAACATATGTGAAAAGTTATCTAAAGTAGGTGCTAAAATAGAACTAATATAAATATAATTAATTAGGTGAATTATGAAAAAAATCATATTGGTATTAATTATATTCATAGCATGCTATTTTATATATAATTTAACAATAGATAAAAAAGTGTCATATCTGACACTAGGAGACATTTTATCAAAAGGAACAAATGAATATGGAGTATCAAATAATGGTTATAGCAACTATATAAGAGATTATTTAAAAGATAAAGGAATGTTAAAAGAATACAACAATACATTTACTTCAAATGACTATCGTATATTAGACATAATAAGAATATTATCATATAACGAAAAAAAAGATAATTATTCACTTAATAGACTTATAAAAGAATCTGATATAATTACAGTATCATTAGGGATGAGTGAAATATATAATAAAATTTTAAACAATAATCAAAATATATATACTTATATAGATTCACTAATTAATGATTATACAAAAATAATGAACTACATAAATAAGTTTCATCATCAAAAAGTAATAATTCTAGGATATTATAACGTTTTAGGAACAAAAGATGATATTTTTGATTATGCAAATTACAAATTAGAAATAGAGTGTCAAAAAAGAGAATTTATATATGTAGATTTATCAAAGATTCTAAGTAACAATCCTAATTATTTCTCAAAAAAAGATACTTTTGTGCCAAATTTAGAAGGATATGAAAAAATTTCTCAAATAATAGTTGAAAAAATACAAAATAACTGATATAATATACCATGTAATTTTATTACTATGACATTTGTCATGGCGGAAGGAGAGAAAAAAATGAAAAAAAACATTCATCCAAATTATGTAGAAGCAACTGTAACATGTGCTTGCGGAAATACATTTAAAACAAAATCAACTGAAGAAAATATTCAAGTTGAAGTATGCTCAAAATGTCATCCTTTTTATACTGGAAAACAAACATTAGGTTCTAAAAAAGGACAAGTTGAGAAATTTAATAAAAAATTTGGTTTTGATACTCAAAAATAATGTGATTAATTCACATTTTTTTTATTTTGTAAAACATATCATAGATTTTTTATTAGAAATTTGATACAATTAATCTAGTGATGGAAATGAAAAAAGAAAAAATACAAAAGAAAATTAAAAAGCTATTAGCAGTAATTTACAAGAATAATTTACTAGAAGTAATATTTATTTTACTTAATTTAATAAATGCACTATTACTTCGTATAAACACAGTTAATAATGGATTAAGATATTCACCATTTATTATTGACTTATCCTTTTTACTAATAATTACCCTATTAGCCCAAAAAATAAAAATCAAAAAAAGAATATATTATTATATGGCTATGACAATATTATTTACCATAATATGTATTGTAAATAGCATATATTACCATTACTATAGTTCATATGCCTCATTTTCAATAATTGCCAATATTTCTTTTGCCAGTGATGTAAAAGATGCCATATTTAAAAACGTTTTAAGAGTTCCAGATTTAATATATATTGCAGCACCAATAATATTATATTTATCTTATTATTATCTAAAAAAGAAAAATAAATTAGCAAAAGAAATTTCAGTTAAGAAAAAGAAACTAAATAAAAGTGTTCTCATAACTATTTTAATTTTACTTATAAGTGGTGCTCTAACAATGCCACTAAGTTCTTGGAATAGATTATATAAATTATGGAATAGAGAATCAGTGGTAATGAATTATGGAATATATATATATCAACTAGATGACTTTTTTCAAAGCTTAACACCTAAAATAAATAGTATTTTTGGACACGATAAATCTTTAAAAAAAGTTACAGATTATTATAAAGAACATCCTTATAAAAAAACAACTAATGAATATACAGATATATTTAAAGGAAAAAATGTTATTGTAATTCATGCTGAGAGTATGCAAACTTTTCCTATGGGTTTAAAGTTTAATGGAAAAGAAGTAACCCCTAATTTAAATAAACTTGCAAAAGAAGGAATATTTTTTAACAATTTTTATGCTGAAGTGGGAGTAGGAACAAGTAGTGATAGTGAGTTTACTTTTAATACATCTTTAATGCCATCAACAAAAGGAACAGCCTTTGTAAACTATTTTGATAGAGAATATGTTGCCATACCAAATTTATTAAAAGATAAAGGTTATTATACATTTAGTATGCATGCAAATACTGGTGACTTTTGGAATAGAAACAATATGTATAAAGCATTAGGATATGATGATTTTTATAGTAAAGAATCATATGTGATTGACGAAACGATAGGTTTAGGTTTATCAGATAAATCATTTTTTAGACAATCAGTAGAAAAAATAGAAAAAATAAAAGAAACAAAAGATAGTCCATTTTATGGCCTGTTAATAATGCTTTCTAATCATACACCTTTTGATGATGTTGATTTAATGGAAGAATTTGATACTACAATATCAGTTGATACCGGTTATAGCACTATAACAAGAGATTATCTTGAAGGAACAACGATGAATAACTACTTAAGGTCTGTTCATTATGCAGATTCTGCTATTGGAGAATTTATTAAAGAGTTAAATAAGAAGAAACTATTAGATAATACCGTTTTGATAATATATGGAGATCATGATGCAAGACTAAGTTATAATGACTTTAATTTATTATATAATTATGATGCTATTGAAAACAAAATAAGAACTGAAGAAAATGATAAATATAAACCATATAACAAATACGATTATGAGCTCGATCGAAAGGTACCGTTAATAATTTGGACTAAAGATAAAAAATATAATATTGAAGTAGATACTCCAACTGGAATGATAGATGTATTACCTACTATTGGTAATATGTTAGGAATACATAGCGATTACCAAATAGGTCATGATATATTTAGTTTAAAGGATAAAGATAACACTGTAGTTTTTGTTGATGGCTCATTTTTAACATCAAAAGTATATTATAATGCACCAAAAGCAGAAATATATGATATAATTAAAGAAGGAGTGGGTGAAGAATACATAAAAGAAAGAGCAGACTATGCTACAGAAATAATAGAAGTATCTAATGATATTATTTCATACAATCTAATAAAAGAATTAAAAAGTGGTATTAATAAAAGTAACTAGCAGTATGGGAGGAAGATTAAAAATGCTAAAGTTTATAGTATGCGAAGATGACGCAGAAGAATTAAATATTGCAGTACAAACAATTACCAAATCAATGATGAAATATGCCGACATTGAATATAAGGTAGAAAAATTTCAAAGATATAATGAAAAATTAGAAAAAATAATAAATGAACCATTTGATACAAAAATTTATTTACTAGATGTTGAATTACCAGTAGTAGGAGGTTTAGAAATAGCCTCAAGAATAAGAGAACAAGATGATAAAAGTTATATAGTATTTATAACAGCCCATCCAGAATGTAAAAATGATATATTCTTTTCAAGATTAGAAGCTATTGATTATGTTGAAAAAAGCGCAATATATCCCCAAAGAGTAGAGGACACCATAAGGTATATAATAGATAGACTTTTAAGGAATAGAGTACTAACATTCAATTACAAATATACAACATACAAAGTTTTATGTAAGAATATAACTTACATAGAAAAAGATCCATCTGGATCAAAATGTATTATTCACTTTATGAATGATAAACCAAAATATACAATTAAAACAATAACAAGTATGGAAAAAGAATTATCACCGTTATTTTATCGTTCACATAAAGCATGTTTAGTTAATTTAGAAAATATAAGTAAAGTCGAATATGCAAAATTCACAATCCACTTCAAAAATGGTGCATCAACTACCTTGTTGAGTGCTGGATGTAGAAAGGGGTTGAGACAACGTGTTGGAAGTTTTGAAGATATTTTTGAGTAGTATCTTTATGATGATATCAGTCCATGTCTTTGGATTAGTAACATCAAAAGAGGAATCAAAGAAGAATATAAAATTAAAAAACATACTAATATTAATACTCTTTGCTATATTACATACAATAATAAATTTATATTTAGATAGTTCTATAAAAACACTTGCAATATGTTTGCTATATACAATGTATTTTTATATAATCTTTGATAAAAAAGTATATAAATCTATCTTCTCATCAGTGTTATATATAATATTAGCAATTATACCAGATTTATTGACATTGACAATAATAACCAAAATATTAAATATGAGTAAAGAATATTGTCATAATTATATTGCTGGTAGTGTTTTAGGAAATATGATAATTGGAATCATGTTAATTTTAATGGTGTTATTGCTAAGGAAACCATTAAAAACAGTAGTTAATTATAAATTATCTAATAATGTTAAAATAGTGACTGTTTCTGCCTTAACTTTAATTACTATTGCCATATTCTTTTATAATTTGATTAGTAATTTTAGACATGATAATGATACTTATACCTATTTATTAGTAATAATAACATTGATAGTTATTTTAGTAACATTATTAAGGCAAAAGATGGAGAACGAAAATATGTTTAAGAAATATGATGATTTATTAACAATAATGAAAAACTACGAAAGTGATATTGAAGAACAAAGAACAATTAATCACGAATCCAAAAATGAACTATTAACTATAAGAAGTAAATTATCTGAGGAAAATGATAAGGAATTATGTAGTTATGTTGATAGCATTATTGGAGATAAGAAAAGTGTTAATAGTGCAAAATTCTCTAAATTTAAATATTTACCATCTAATGGTTTGAAAGGCTTTTTCTATTATAAATTTATTGAAGCCGAGAAAAAAGGAATAAAAGTTTCATTAAATATTTCTAAACTAGTTGAAAATAGTTATTTAGGAGATATGAAAACTAAAGATTTTAAAGACTTAACTAGAATAATAGGAGTATACTTAGATAATGCTATTGAAGCAGCAAGTACTTCTAAAGATAAAAAATTAGGAATAGAAATATATGAAGTCAAAGGTATTATTCAAATTATAATTTCAAATACTTATGATAATGCCATTGAAAAAGATAAAGTTGGCAATGAACGATATAGTACTAAAGGTAAAAATAGAGGTCATGGATTATTATTAGTAAAAAGAATTTTAAATGAAAATAATAGAATAACTTCTGAAACTAAAATAACTGATAGCTTGTATATTCAAACTATCAAAATAAATGAAAAATAAATAAAAAAAGAATCAGCTTGCGGTATTTTTGATTCTTTTTTATTGTTTTAGTTTAAAAGGCTATTTTAATAAACTTTTTGGCATTTTAGGTTCATCAATATACCAAATTAAACAAGCTTTAGTACCTGCTTTAGCAGATAATGAACCGATCCAATTCAATAATCCAGCAAACATCTTTTTACCTCCTAATCGTATATTTTTCCAACTTAACGATAAGTAACAGTATAGTTCTTATAGTTATCGTATGGCAATTGAAACATCCTGTATACAAAAGGATGGATCATCAAACTTGCATCTAGTAGTCCAAAGCACAAGAATGAACTAGCAACACTATTTTTAAGTAAAATAATAAATATCAAATATATCATACTTGTTATTATAGTCATAACTTTATACCTTTTTCTTTTATATTTATTTATAAGTGGTCTTTTATATGTATCGGCAGGAGCATATCTTACAAGTGTAATAAAAGCTATAATACTAATGATATATTTTACATATATATTAACATCAACATATTTACATATAGTAGCAGTACCGATAAAAAGTACACCAGATATGATATAGCAGTGCCGACTTTTCTTAGCATGCATACCAAAAGCTGTAGTTCTTATTATGTTGTAACACAACAATATACAGAGAACTTCCTTAAAAATATTTAAAACTAACGAAATACCAAATATAACAATTGTTTTAGTAAAAGTAATATAAAGTGCTTCAAGACCATAGCTAATTTCTTCTAGTTTATCATCATTATATTCTGGATATTTATTTTTAATATTAATCATAGCAGTACTTAAAATTTTTTCTCTCATATTTTTACCTACAAATCAAGTATATCACTAATGCAGTAGCGGAAAATAGAAATTAATAAAACGAATTAATCAAAATAATTAACATTTTTTATGTTAACTATTGAGTAACTGGCACTTTGTTTTGACTAAAAAAAATATTACTTGTAATATAGCAAAAAAGATAGTATAATTAAATAGAGGTGGAAGATAAAGTGGAACTATATCAATATATAATCATAATGGTAGTCTTATTAATAATAGCCCTTGCCATTGTGAAAATGAATAAAAAGAATATTAAATTAGAATTTAATAAATTAGTTGATTTACTAGGAGGTAAAGATAATATTCTTGATACCGAAGTAGAAATGTCTAGATTCAAAGTAACATTAAAAGATATAACTAAAGCAAATAAGGAAGGAATTCTGAAATTAGGAGCTAAAGGTGTTGTTGAAATAGATGACCAATTAAAAATAATTCTAGGTTCAGATGCTAAAAAATTAAAAAAATATATAGATGAATTAAAATAAGAACTTATGTAATTACAAAAAATTACAAAAAGTTCTTTTTTTCGACTTAATTCGACAAAAATCGACAAAGTAAAGTCGTATAATTGTTTTGAAGGTGGTAGAATGAATTTATTTATAATAAAAGATATAATATTAAATTTAATATTAATTACATTTCCTATATTAGTATATTTAGTTTTGGTTTGCTATCGAGAAAATATAGATAATAACAATAAAGATACGTTGTTAACAATAGCTTTAATTACATCGTTATATTTATCCTTAAAATATATTCCTAGTGAAATAAATACCAAAGTATTATTATTTTGTAACATTCCAATAGTAATAGCTTACATGAAAAAGAAACATTATTTAGGTATATTTTTATCAATCATAAATGTTTTATATAGTTATTATGTTCTAAATATAGAGGTAATCATAATGATTATAAAATATGCATCATATCTAGGTTTATACTTATGTGCTAGAAAAAAGAATCTTACCAGTGACTCATTTATATTATCAATAGCCATAATTCAAGGTTTCTTTTTATCATTTGAATACTTCTTTAAAGACATAAAAGTATCAGTAAATGATTTTGTATTATTATTAATAATAGTTTTTATCTATTATTTTGCAACATTTTCTATTCTATATTTATTTAAAGTAATGGATAAAATAGAATCACTAAACACTACAATTAAAATGCTAGAAAAAGATAAAAAAATAAAAGATGCATTATTTAAATTAACTCATGAAATAAAAAATCCATTAGCAGTTTGTAAAGGATATATAGATATGATTGATTTAAATAAAGAGGAAAAAGCCTTAAAATATATTAATATAATGAAACAAGAAATAAATAGAAGCCTAAATATTATAAGTGATTTTGTCGAGTATAATAAAATTAAAGTAGTGAAAGAGCAAATAGATTTAAACTGTCTATTAGATGATGTTTATGATTCTTTTAAAATACTTATGACTAATAAAAAAATAAAGTTAGAATATAAAAATCGTAATGATCAAGAAATTTATTTTAATGGAGATTATGAAAGATTAAAGCAAGTAATTATAAATATATTAAAAAATGCCTGCGAAGCCTGTACAGAAAATGGTAAAATAGAAATATCTTCCAATCTATATAAAAACTATTTAGACATATTAATCGAAGATAATGGAATAGGAATGGATGAGGAAACATTAAAGAATATCAAAGAAATGTTTTATACTACTAAACAAAATGGCACTGGATTAGGAGTAGCCCTATCAAATGAGATAATAAAATCCCATAATGGAGAATTATTATTTACATCAGAACTGAATAAAGGTACAAAAGTGACAATAAGATTACCATATTAGTGATCTTATTGTTTTAATATTTATAAATATCTGCTATAATATATAATGGTGATTTTATGGAAGATATATTTTTAAAGAATTTACCATCTCTAGATCTTCATGGCTATGATAGAGAAACAGCACGCGTAGCGACCGAAGATTTTATAGGTGAAAATATAATACTAAAAAATGATAAAATATTAATAATACACGGTAAAGGACTAGGAGTAGTAAGAAAATCAGTTCATAATGTATTAAGTAAAAGAAAAGAAGTAACAAAATATCATACCGATAACTTAAATGATGGATGCACAATAGTTTATTTATCTGTTGACAACTAATTATCTCTATGCTATAATAAATTACAATTTTAGGGAAGATATTATATGCTAAATAAAGAAATAATTAAACAGATAAAAGAAATAAATACCATCATAAAAGAAATCATACTGCTAATATTTTTATTAATAATATGTTTAATAATATTCATTGTTGAATTAATATAATATCACCAAAATAGGGAGGTTTTATATAATGGAAGATGAAAGACAAATAAATTGGTTAAGCTTATTTATTAAAATAATAATCATATTCATATTTGCTATAATATTAATATGGTTAGTATCAAAAATAATAAATAGTAGTAAACCATCAGAAACATTTAAAAATAATATTAATAATATGGAAGAAGTAGCAGTTTCTTATTTTAAAGAAATAGATTTACCACAAGAAAAAGGAAAAAGTACTAAAATAACATTAGAGGAAATGATAGAAAAAAAATTAATTGTTTCTATCAATGAAAATAAAAAATCAACTTGTGACGTAAAAAAAAGTTACTCCAAAATAACTAGAAATAAAAAAGATTATAAAGTAGAAACTACTTTAGTATGTGGCAAAGAAAAAGATACCATAACAAGAAAATTTAGTTTTAAAGATTGCAAAAACTGTAATACAAAAACAGAAACTAAAGATAACACAAAAGATAACACAAATAAGGATACTAACAAAGATACAACCAGTACTAATACTAGCACAAACACTACAAAAACAACATATTACGAATATGTAAAAGAAACAACAACATATAGTAAATGGGCAAAAGGCAATAAAACTGGCAATAATATAGAAAATAAGTATGAGTATTATAGTACTGCAACTGAAGAATACTACACATTAGGAGCGGTATCTAAAAACAGTGCATCAGCTTCTTACACTATAAAATTAGATAAAGTTCCAAATAAAGATTACTACTTTACTATAGTTAAAGAGGTAGAATTCCTATCAAATAATGAAAAAGAATTCTTATCTAGTAATAATACATCAATATCTAAAGGAACAAAAATAAATAAATTACCAGATAGTATTAAAAATTACTCATTAACTGAAGACAATTTTACATATAAATTATCTCCATACTATCGTAAAGGATCTTTCTACATAGATGTTACATTAAATGATATAAATACAAGCATATCATCTTATAATAATGTATACTTTGTACCGTTAAAAGTAACAGTTAAATTTATGTCTCCTAAAATAACAGAAGAAAAACCATCAGGAGATTATGATACTATAACATACTATCGTTATGTTGAAAAAAATAAAGAAACAAAATGGTCAACAGAAACATCATTAGAAGGATATACTAAAACAGGAAATACAAAAACAGAATAGAACTTCAATAGAAGTTCTATTTTAATATTTTATCAACAATACCATAGTTTAAAGCCTCCATGCTATCCATAAAATAATCCCTTTCCGTATCATTATCAATTGTAGTAATATCTTTACCAGTAACTTCGGCTAAAATTTTATTAAGTTTTTTCTTAAGTTTTAATATCCTTTCAGCGGCAATTTTAATTTCTGTTGCTTGACCTTGTGCTCCTCCAAGTGGCTGGTGAATCATAACTTCTGCATTGGGAAGAATACATCTTTTACCTTTTTTACCAGCAGCCAATAGAAAAGCAGCCATTGATGCCGACATTCCCACACAAATTGTGGATACATCACTTTTAATAAAATTCATTGTATCATAGATAGCCATACCCGCAGTAATAGAACCACCAGGAGAATTAATATACAAACAAATATCATCACTATTTAAACTATCTAAATATAAAAACTCTGCTACCACAACATTAGCAGTATTATCATTAATTTCTCCATTCAAAATAATAATTCTATCTTTTAATAATCTCGAATAAATATCATACGCTCTCTCGCCCATATCATTCTTTTCAATAATCGTAGGAATTAAATTCATAATTAGTCACCCATAATTAGTATAATATATAGATAGTCTATTCATAACAAAAAAAGTATGACAAAATATAACAAACTATGATATAATAATAATATAGACTATCCAAAAGGAGGAATAATATGGAAACAATAATAATAACTTTGGATAATAATAAAAAGAAAGAATATGTAAAAGGAATAAAATTAAAAGAGATAATTGAACAAGAAAAAGATAAATTAACAAATACCGTAGTAGGAGCCCTTTATAACAATAATATGATTGACTATGAAGAAACACTAACTAAAAATGGTAAACTATATATATATGATTTAAATACCAAAGAAGGAAATAAAATCTATGAAAAAGGATTACTTTATCTATTTGAAGTATCAGCAGTTGAAGCTTTAGGAAAAGATACTCAAATAATAGTTAAACATTCAATTGATAAAGGAATTTATTGCAAAGTAAATAAACCATTAACTACTGAAGATATAACAAAAATAAAAAAGATAATGAAAGAAAAAATAAAAGAAAATATACCTTTTACAAAAATAGAAACATCTAAATCAGATGCCATAGCATATTTCAAAAATAAAAAAAGAGAAGATAAAGTAAGAACATTATTCTATATAAAAACAAATTTTGTAACCCTATATAAACTAGGAGATACCTATAACTATATAATTGGAGACCTTCCATATACAACAGGTTCTTTAAAATATTTTGACCTATCATTAATTAAAGACCATGGTGTCGTAGTAAGATTCCCATCAATATATGATAATAACAAAGTAGTAAAATATACCCATCATGAGAATTATTTCAATAGTCTTGAAGAATATGGAACATGGGGAAACAATTTAAATATAAACAACCTAGGAGAATTAAATGAATTTATAACTAATAATAATGCCGGAGATATCATTCAGTTATCCGAAATAATGCAGGACTATAAATTACTTAGTATCGCAGAGCAGATAGTTTTAAATAAAGATGACTATAAAGTAATATTATTATCAGGACCATCAAGTTCAGGTAAAACAACTAGTGCCATGAAATTATCTTTATATTTAAGAAGTCTAGGATTAAATCCCACTCATCTATCATTAGATGACTATTTCTTAGAAAGATCAGAAACTCCATTAGGACCAAATGGTAAGCCGGATTTCGAGTCTCTTAATGCTATTGATGTAAAATTATTTGATAGTCAAGTTAGTAAAATGTTAAAGGGAACTAAAGTAACAGTACCAACATTTAACTTTATTGAAGGAAAAAAAGAATATAAAAGAACAGTTCAGTTAAAAGATAATGATATTCTAATAATTGAAGGCTTACATGCATTAAATGAAGAATTATTAACTAATATACCAAGAAAGAAGAAGTTTAAAGTATACATAAGCCCATTAATATATCTAAATATTGATAATGATAATCGTATTGGTATGACTGATTTAAGACTATTAAGAAGAATGGTAAGAGATAATCGAACAAGAGGATATAATCCATCGAAAACACTAGATTCATGGTCTGATGTTCGCGATGGAGAAGAAAAATATGTCTTCCCATATCAAGATAATGCCGATGTTATGTTTAACACCAGTCTAGCCTATGAACTAGCAGTCATCAAAACATATGCTGAACCATTATTATTTACCATATCTGAAGAAGATCCTAACTATCAATTAGCTCAAAGACTAATAGAATTATTAAAGTTCGTTTTACCAATACCAAGTGAAACTGTACCAAAAACTTCAATATTAAGAGAGTTTATTGGAGGAAGTTATTTTGAATAAATAAAAAGCATATATTTAAGTAGGTGTAATATGAATAAATATAAACTACTTATAATAATATGCTTTTTTCTTATCACATTATGTTTACCCAGAGTAACTGCTACTGTAAAAAATTTAAATTTACTGGGAAAGGTAATAATTTTAGATGCCGGACACGGTGGCAAGGATGAAGGTGCCAGCAGTGGTCCCATCAAAGAGAGCAAACTTAATTTAATTCTTACAAAAAAATTAGAAAAAGAATTAATATCAAGAGGAGCAACCGTTTACCTAACTCGTAAAGATGACAACGACTTATCCACAACAACTATTAATAGAAAACGAAACGACTTATACAATAGAGCTAAATATATAAATGATATTTCTCCTGATATGTATATATCCATCCATTTAAATGCTTCACCATCCCCTTCATGGAGAGGTCTTCAAGTATTTTATACAGGTAATAATAAAGAAAATAAAATTATCGCTGAAACCATAACTAATCATCTAAAAGAAAACATATCTAATGTTAGAGAAATAAAAAAAGACAATACTTACTACATGTATAAATATATAAAGTCTCCAGGAGTATTAATTGAAGCCGGATTTATATCCAATCCAAACGATAACTATCTTTTAAGAGATATCAATTATCAAAATAAATTAATAACTTTAATTAGTGATTCAATCGAAAAATATTATCAAAATAAATAAAACCCCTTTCAAAAAATACAAAAATAGTGTATACTTCTAGTAGAGACTAAGAAGGGTGATAATATATGCAAAAAATATATTTAAAATATGATGAATATACACCACCAGTAGAATGCGACTATGGTTTTATACCAGAAATGGTTTACCTAGGATTCTTATATCCAATCAAGAAAAAGAATTATAAAATGTTTTATATCATGTTAATGACTGAAGTAGCAGTTTCAACCCTAATAATGTGCTTCATTCCCTTTATAATTGGTATAATTATATGTATTGCAATGTTATTTGTCATAAATCTCTTATTCGCAGCCAACTATAACATGATAGTAATTGAAGAACTACTAAAAGATGGCTATGTCCCATTAGACTATAATTCTTCAGATATTCTAATAAAAAAAGGAATATACTTTAAACTCCAGTAGTAGATGTATTCCTTTTATTTTTCAAAAAAATAACAAAAAATATATCATTTTTTTCAAAACTATGATATACTTTAATACAGAATAATGGGAGTTGATATTGTGGAGAAAAATTTTAAGACAATAAATGAACAAGTAGAAATATTAAAAAACAAAGGTCTTATAATTGAAGATGAAAATGTCGTTAAAGATACCCTACTCAGAGAAAACTATTTCTTTTTAATGGGTTATCGTCACGCCTTCCTTATATCGCAAAAGGAAAGAAAATTCATACCCGGTACAACTTTTGATGAAATATACTCATTATTCACATTTGATAGGAATTTTAGAAATATAATATTTAAAAATGTACTTGTTATCGAAAATCAATTAAAATCAGTAATATCATATCAATTATCCAAGAAGTATGGATATCGTGAAAAAGATTATTTAAATCCTAAAAACTTCACTCAAGATCATGATAAAGCACGCCGTGTTCGTGACTTAATTGATAAGATGAAAAGACAAATAAGAATCAATGCTACAACCCATAATGCTACAATACACTACATAAATAACTACGGTTATATTCCCTTATGGGTTTTAGTAAAAGTATTATCATTCGGAATAGTTTGTGAATTATATACTATATTAAAGAAAGAAGACCAAATAGAAGTAGCAGAAGTTTTTGATACTACACCAAGTGTCTTATCGGATATACTAATAATATTATCCAACTATCGAAATTTATGTGCTCATGAAGATATCGTGTTTGAACATAAAACCGAAAGAGTAATACCGGATACAGAATATCATGATATGATGGAAATACCAAAAATGGATGGCGAATATATTTATGGTAAAAATGACTTATTTGCAGTAATTATAATCTTTAAAATATTACTAAATAAAAAAGCCTTTCGTTTAATGATGAAAGAAATAGAATATGAAATAGAATTGTTGGATGGAAGAGTGGATACCATTCCAATAAGTAAAGTATTAGATAGAATGGGATTTCCAGAAAATTATATAGAAATAATAGATAAGTAGGTGATAATAATGAATAAGAAAAATAATAAAATAATAATACCTCTTTTAGTATTAATAGCTTTTATTGGTGGCTCAGTATGGACATATCTAGTAATAAATCAATTAAATAGAGGTACAACAAATTCAGTAACTAAAGGGGGAAACTATACAATAAATGAAAATAGTATATCCGGAGCAGTAGATAAAATATATGATGCCACTGTAACAGTAGCCACTTATAAAGATGGTAAAGCAGTATCAACAGGAACAGGCTTTGTCTATAAAAAAGAAGGATCAACAGCCTATATAATGACAAATAATCATGTTATATCAGGAGGCGATTCTGCTAAAGTAATCTTTAGTGATGGGACATCAGCAGATACTCAAATCTTAGGAGGAGAGACATATTCAGATATAGCAGTATTAACAGTAAGTGCTGCAAGCATAAAGCAAGTAGCAACGTTAGGAAACACTGATAAAATAAAATTAGGAGACACCACCTTTGCCGTAGGAGCCCCACTTGGAGATACTTATAGTGGTACAGTAACTAAAGGAATCCTATCAGGAAAAGATCGTTTAGTAGCAGTATCATTCTCCGGAAGTAATTCTGATTACTATATGAAAGTATTACAAACAGATGCTGCTTTAAATCCAGGTAATAGTGGTGGTCCATTATGTAATGTAAATGGAGAAGTAATAGGAGTAACATCTTTAAAGCTTACAGAAGAAAAAACAAGTTCAACAACAAGTTATAGTGTTGAAGGAATGGGCTTTGCTATCCCAATAGAAGACGCTCTATCATATGCTGGTATCATTGAAAAAGGTGAATCAGTAAAGAGACCATATATTGGAATAAGTATGTTAGATATAACAGATAGTTATTACTTATGGCAGGCTGGAATAACTTTACCAAAAGGTGTTGAAAAAGGAGTAGCAATTCTAGAAGTATCATCATCTTCACCAGCAGAAAAAGCCGGATTAAAGAAAGGTGATATCATAACTAAACTAGAAAAAGAAGAAATATCTTCAGTAGCAGAACTTCGTTATGAATTATATAAACATAATCCAGGAGATAAAGTAACAGTTACTTATAATAGAAATGGTAAAGAGTTAACTTCTGAAGTAACACTTGAAGAATCAAAATAATCTAGATTAATTCTAGGTTATTTTTTTTACTTCAAACTTAAATAAATTTAAGTTTTCCGTGGTGTTAGGGAGCCAAAAATATTTGTCTCCCTAACAAACAATATTTAAGTATATATTCATTGCTTCTATATAATAAATATGGTTGATATACTACTTATAGACAATTTAAATGGCTATAAGTAGCACTGTAAGACTATTTAAGACTTACAGTGATATTAAAAATAAAATAATAATGTAAAAAAAATATAAAACTATTGTATTTTGTATGTAATATTTGTTATAATAAATATGACAAAAAGAAAGGTGAAAAAAGATGGAAGAATACAAAATAACATCACATAGTGATAATGAAACAATAGCAATAGCTCAAAACATAGAATCAGAAAAGTTTCCAAATATGGTAATATGTTTAAATGGTGATTTAGGTAGTGGAAAAACAATGTTTACTAAAGGATTTGCTCATGCTATGGGAATAGATGAGATAACATCTCCAACATTTACAATAATAAAAGAGTATGTAGGAGAATTACCATTATATCATATGGATGTATATAGATTAGAAGATTCACATGAAGATATAGGGATAGAAGAATACTTTGATAAAGGTGGAGTAACCATAATAGAATGGGCTGATATGATAAAAGATATCTTACCAGAAGAAAGATTAGATATCAAAATCAAAATAGCAGATGATAATACAAGAGTATTAATATTAAAACCACATGGGGAAAAATATGTAAATATATGTGAGGCCATAATATGATAAGTTTATTTATAGATACATCACTTGAAGATGTATCTATTGCCTTAGTAAAAGATGGAAAAGAATTATCTCAAATACATGAATACATACCAGGAAAACATTCCATATATGTAACTCAGTATATAAGTGATATTCTAAAAAATAATAACTTATCCCCAGATAATGTTGATGAAATAATCGTTGTAAATGGACCAGGATCATTTACTGGTATCCGAATAGGAGTAACCATAGCCAAGATGTTTGCTTATATCAAAAAAATAAGAATCGTAACCATAACATCTTTAAAAGCAAGAGTACTAGGTCATACCGGAAATTATTTACTAACAACAATAGATGCCAAACACAATAATTATTATGTTGGCGTATATGACAAAGAATATAATACTATTGAAGAGAAGTTTACTTCCTTTAAAGAAGTAGAAGAACTAAAAGAAAAATATTCCCCAGTAGTTATAGACCAAACAACACCATATCAAGTAGAACAAATTGTATCATATACTAAGAAACTAAAAAGTGAAAATCCACATGGTGTGAACCCAATCTATCTAAAATTACCCGAAGCGATGGAGAAAAAATGTTAAAAGAAGTAATAAAAGAAGACCCAAGTCCCTATGTAAAATATATAGAATATATTGAAGAAGATAAAGTATTAGGATATCTAAAATATTCTCTTATTTATGATCGCATGGAAATAGATAATATTCTTGTTGAGCCAGAATATCGTGGTCAAAAAATAGGAAACAAATTAATGAGTAGATTAATAAGTATAGCAATCGAAGAACATGTCGTAAATATAACTTTAGAAGTAAGAGTAAGTAATGAAATAGCCAGAAATCTCTATAAAAAGTTTGGCTTTAGAGAAGTAGCCCTAAGAAAGTTCTATTATGGGGATGAAGATGCTATATTAATGGAAAAACAGGTGATGTAAATGAAAGATGTATATATATTAGGAATAGAATCAAGTTGTGATGAAACAAGTATGAGTATTGTTAAAAATGGTAGTGAAGAAATAGCCACTATTGTGCTAAGTCAAATAGATATTCATAAAAATTATGGAGGAGTAGTCCCTGAAATAGCTAGCCGTAATCATATCGAAAACATAACAATTGTTTTAGAAGAACTTCTATCTAAAGCAAATATGAAACTAGAAGACATAACCGCTATCGGAGTAACATATGGACCAGGACTAATAGGTAGTCTTTTAATAGGAGTACAAGCCGCTAAAACAATTTCTTTAGTAACAGGAAAACCATTAATACCAGTTCATCATATCATAGGACACATCTATGCCAATAACCTAAAAGAAAGATTAACATTCCCTCTAATAGCCTTAGTAGTAAGTGGAGGACATACCGAACTAATCTATATGAAAGAAGATTATTCCTTTACCAAAATAGGAGGTACTCTAGATGATGCTGTTGGAGAATGTTACGATAAAGTAGCCAAAGTATTAGGTCTAGAATATCCAGGAGGACCAAAAGTAGATAAACTAGCCCATCTAGGAAAAGATACCTATAACTTACCATATCCCCTAGACGATAGTACCTATAACTTTAGTTTTAGTGGTATCAAATCCGCTGTCATAAATCTTGTACATAACGAAGAACAAAGGGGAAACACCATAAACAAAGAAAATTTATGTACGACATTCCAAAATAGAGTCGTAGGAATAATAACAAAGAAAACAATGAAAGCTATAAAAGAATATAAAGTATCAAATCTTGTCGTAGCGGGTGGTGTGTCAGCAAACTCCGGTTTAAGAGAAAAACTAACTGAAGAATGTCAAAAAGAAAACATTCACATATCTTTCCCTGAACTAAAATATTGTACAGATAACGCCACCATGATCGCTGCTGCTGCCTACTTTGCATATCAAAAAAATATCTTTGCTGATCTAACATTAAATGCTATGGCAACAGACACCATATATAAAGAGTGGAAATAAGGATTATAGAAATATAATCTTTTTTTATTTCTAAGGACAATCTCTATTACAATAAAAAATAATTTCACATAAAATAAAGTGATTATGAATAGAGGTGAAAAACATGGAATTCATAAATCAAAATACCGAACTAGTAATAACCCTACTTACTATGACATTAACATGGATACTTGGTTTTATTTCTAAAAGAAGTCCTTATGTAAATAACAATCTAATAATAATACAAAACATAGTAATTGGACTATCAGTATCAATATTCTATTTTATAATAACCAAAGACTTCAATTTAGCCATAACCTTAAGTGGATTATTCGCCGAAACAGGATATAATCTTATTCATAATATAGAAAAATTAATAAAGGAGGGAAATAATGGTAAACATAGTAAAGAAGATAGTACCAGAGAGTAGATATTATCTAAAATGCCCTTATGAAATGACACCAACTAGAATAGTAGTTCATAATACTGCTAACGATGCTCCTGCTCGAAATGAAATAAGTTATATGACAAATAATGACTATGAAACATCATTTCATTATGCTGTAGATGATAAAGAAATAGTTCAAGGCTTGCCTGAAAATAGAAATGGTTGGCACGCAGGTAAGTAACATTGCCTGAACACACTTTTTCCATTAATCAGTGGGGTACACATTTTTGTGTGCTAACGGGGAAACCTAAGTCTTTAAGATATGGCAATCCCGTGGGAAGCCTATTGACATATATTTACTATTTTTATATAATCTTTATGGGTGATGGTGATGAAAGAAATATGGAAACCTATAAAAGATTATGAAGGACTATACGAAATATCTAACTTTGGAAATGTAAAAATACTTGCTAGAAATTACACCAGATATAATTATTTGACAAAAAGATATAATATTATAAAAGTAAAAGAAAAAATAACACAAGGAACAATAAATGGAGGCTACAGGAGAATATGTTTAACAAAAAACAAGGTAGAAAAAAACAAACATATTCACAAACTTGTGGCTGAAGCGTTTATACCCAATCCAAATAATTATTCATACGTAAATCACATAGATGGAAATAAACAAAATAATTATATTGATAATTTGGAATGGTGTACTCTTTATCAAAATAATACTCATGCTTATAAGACTGGTTTGAGAAAATCAACCGATATTACACCGATTCTACAATATGATTTAGAAGGCAACTTTATAAGAGAATATAAGAGTATTAATGAAGCAAGTAAAGAAACAAATTTAGATATAAGACATATTTCAAGAAATATAAATGGTATAGGAAAACAAATTGGTGGATATAAATTTGTCAAAAAGGAACCTGTATCGACTAGAAGCCCAATCGCTTCGTAGGGTTATTATTGATACATAACTCGAAACGGGTGTGCATTTTAAAATGTAAGAGATAGTCAGTACTAATGGAAACATTAGATTATATGGATGGAAATGGTAAAGGAAATAGAGAAGGAATAGCCATTGAAATATGTTATTCATTATCAGGAGGAGAACGCTTTATTAAAGCTGAACAGAATGCAGTTGACCTAATCGTAGACATATTAAATAGATATAATTGGGATATCGATAAAGTAACAAAACACCAGGATTACACTAATAAATATTGTCCTCATAGAACACTAGATATGGGGTGGGATAGATTTCTAAATATGATAAATGAAAAACTATCAGAAACTAGAGCCAGACCTTTCATAGTAGGAACAAAGATATATAACACTGAAGATATCTACCTAACTGAAACAGCAGGTTATGGCGGAGGGCAAATGTTACTAACTAAAAATACTGAGTCAATAGTAAAAAAATACCACTATAATAAAGGATTATATATGGCATTAGGAACAGAAAATACATATTATGATGCAGCATGGACTAATAATTATAGTAAGTTTACAACTACTAAACCACCAGTAGAAGAACTAAAAGAAGATAATAAAGAGACAACTAAAGAGCCAGAAAAAGAAGATAATAATAAAGAAAATAATGATAATCAAGATAATAAAGATACAAACAGCAATGACTTAGATAAAGAATTAGAGAGACAAAATCCATTGTTATGGTTTATAGATAAAATAATAAAATTACTAGTAAAAATATTTAAAAGAAGGGAAAAATAGATCCTTCTTTTTTAGAGTTCACACTTCGTTGTTCACTGCTATAGAAAGCCTAATGTCTTTCTATAGAAAATCAGAGCCTCTTAATAGTCTCTGATTTTAAGTATATATTATTATCATAAAATCCACAAATAACCGAACAAAAAAGTCACAAATAACCGAATTGTGATTGACTATATTGCATTTACAGTTGAAACTAAATTATTAATAACACTCAATTATTACTATTAAATGTTTCCTGTTTTTTTATTTTATATAAATTTTATTGTTTACATACTAATAAATAATAGGATAAATAAAAACATTTATCAAACAAAGCAAAAAATATAATAAATATTAGGTGTTCGCTTGTTTTTAACATGTAAAAAATGTTATAATTGTATAGAAAGCAAGATTATAATAAACATAGGATGGTGAAATAATGATAAAAGGAAGGCCATTTGTAAAATGGGCAGGCGGAAAAAGACAAATAATAGATAAATTAAAAAAATATGTTCCTGATGAGTTTAATACATATTATGAACCATTTGTTGGAGGGGGAGCATTACTATTTGAATTATCTCCAAAAAATGCAGTTATTAATGACTCAAATAAAGAACTTATGAATGTATACGAATGCATTAAAGATGAAAAAAAATTTGAAGCAATGTGCAGAGAACTAAATAATCATGAAATGAAACATTCAGAAGAATATTATTATACAATAAGGAATATGGATAGAGATAAGAAGAAATTTAATAAAGTAGTAGATTATAAAAGAGCAGCAAGAACAATTTATTTAAATAAAGCTTGTTTTAATGGATTATACAGAGTAAATAGTAAAAACGAATTTAATGTACCATTTGGTAAAAAAACAAAAGTAAATACCTATGAAGGACAAAACTTAGGAATTATATGTGGATTTTTAAATTACAATGATATAAAAATATTATCAACAGATTTTGAAGAAGCAGTAAAAGAAGCAAAAAAAGGAGATTTTATATATTTTGATCCACCATATGATTCAGATACCTCAACCTTCAATAGTTATACAGAGGATGGCTTTGGGAAAGAACAACAAAAGAGGTTAGCCAAAGTATATAGGGAATTATCAGACAAAGGCTGCTACGTAATGTTATCTAATCACAATACTGAACTAATAAATGAACTTTATAAAGATTATAATATACATTTAATAGAAGCAAAGAGAAGTATCAACGCCAATGGTAAAAAAAGAGGCAAAGTAGAAGAAGTTATTATTACAAATTATGAAAATAAAAGAGGCTTTGACCTATAATATATAGGATAAATAATATGATAAAAAAATATTATTATGAAGAAGATAATTTCAAATTAATACAAGGAGATTCATTAAAAGTACTAAGAAATATAGAGCCAAATAGTATTGATATGGTATTTGCAGATCCACCATACTTTTTATCAAATAATGGAATATCTTGTAGTGCTGGAAAGATGGTATCAGTTAATAAAGGTCCATGGGACAAAGCAATTAGTATAAAAGAAAAACACGAATTTAATAAAAAATGGATTAGACTATGTAAAAAAATACTAAAAGAAAATGGTACTATTTGGATTAGTGGAACCATGCATAATATTTATTCAATAGGAATGGCATTAGAAGAAGAGGGATTTAAAATAATAAATAACATTACTTGGAGAAAATTAAATCCACCTCCAAATATTAGTTGCAGAGCATTTACTCATTCTACTGAAACAATACTTTGGGCTAAAAAAGCCGACAAAAAAAATAAACATAAGTTTAATTACTCACTAATGAAAAAAATAAATAATAATAAGCAAATGAAAGATGTATGGGAAACTAGTTTAACAAAGCCTAGCGAAAAGACTTGTGGTAAACATCCAACACAAAAACCAATTGAAATATTAGAAAGAATAATACTTGCTTCTACAGAGGAAAATGATTTAATATTAGATCCATTTAATGGAAGCGGTACAACAGGAATAGCGGCAAACAGATTAAAAAGAAGATATATAGGAATAGAAAAAGAAAAAGAATATTTAGATTTAACAATAAGGAGAAAGGAAAGTGATATAAGTGAAAAGAAATTTTAATGACTTAATGTTATCATTAAAAAAAAGTATAACCCCAGCGGATTTTTTTGTTGATTTTTCTAAAGTTTATTTAAATATCAAAGATTATGAAAGACATTTAAACTTATTAAATAGCCTGATTGGAAAAGAAAATATAGAGGAAGAATTTGTTGACTTAATAAATGAGTATCCAGAAATAATGAAATCAATACCGATTTTATTAGCAACTCACGAATATAAATTTCATATAATTAATGCATCAACAGTAGATATGTTAAATTCCATAAAAGATATGGACTTTAAATTTCTAGAAGAAAAATTTATTTGTTACGATTTTAAAGAAATTGACAAGCCGATCAACAATTATGCGGATTTTTTAAAAAATAGTGGATTATTTGACTTAATAAGTAATAGAAAAATTAAGAATCTTGTTGATTATGCGATAGGGATAGAAGTGGGATTAGATTCAAATAGTAGAAAAAATCGTAGTGGAAAAATAATGGAAGATTTAGTAGAGGAATTCATAAAAAAACTTGGAGTACCATATCAAAAACAAATGAAATATAAAGATATTGATAAAGAATATGGAACAAATCTATGTGCAATAGGAAAGGCAACAAAGAAGTTTGATTTTGTTTTTAAGAGTCCTTCAAATAACGAATTAATAGTAATGGAAGTGAATTTTTATGGAACACAAGGATCTAAACCGAATGAAACTGCAAAAAGTTATGTAGAACTAAATAATGAAATTAATAAACTAAATGGTGTTAAATTTGTTTGGATTACAGACGGAAATGGTTGGAATAAATCTAGACTGAATCTAGAAGATGCCTATGATAAAATTGAGCACTTATATACAATAAAAGATTTAGAATTAGGAGTCTTAGAAAAAATATAAATAATAATGACTTAGATAAAGAATTAGAGAGACAAAATCCATTGTTATGGTTTATAGATAAAATAATAAAATTACTAGTAAAAATATTTAAAAGAAGGAAAAAATAAATCCTTCTTTTTTTTAAGTTCACACTTCGTTGTTCACTGCTATAGAAAGCCTAATGTCTTTCTATAGTAATTCATAGCCATCAGTAGAAGTCTATGAATTATTTACATTGTTTGTAAAGTTATAGTAAATATTAAAGAAAGCACCATAAATATTAAGGTGTTTACTTGTTTTTAAGATATAAAAAATGTTATAATTGTATTAGGAGATATTCAAATAAGTTGGGTGCTTGCCGAACTTCTATTAAGGAAGGGAGGCGATATTATGAGCAAGAAAGATTTTTTAATTTTCTTTCAAACTATGACAATCTTCCTTTTGATTATATTGTTATTTAAAACATTTAATTAAAAAGAAAATCACCTAACTTAATGCTTTAAGTCAGGTGAAACCAAATTATTGGCAACACTCAATTGTGACTATTGAATATTTCCTATTTTTATTTTATGCAAGTTTCCTTGCTTACATACTAATAATAGCATAAATATATACTTTTGTCAAATTGCTTAGTTAAATTATATATTGATTATTTAAAATGTATGATATAATAAAAAAGAGGTGTCAAATATGAAAAAATGGCAAAAAACAACATTAATTATCATTAGTGGTTATATTAGTTATTATACATCATATATATTATTTAAATTATTAGCATTAAATGAACAAACAATTGTAGTCATCAGCACTTTGATAGGATTGTTTCCACTAATATTATATATATTTGTAATAAGAAAAATGGTAAAAAAAGAAAATGAAGAAGTATCAAAATCAAGTATAAAAATACAAGAATTAAATAAATTAAACGAAAAATATCATTTTAAAAGGATAACAAAGAAAAAACATAATATTATAGATCGCGAATACTCAAGAAAAAGTTTAGAGAGAGTGACGGGATCAAGTATTATAAAATATCATATAGAAAATAATATTGATTTAATTAGAACTGATATAGAAAATGCTATATATAATATCGATTTATTAGAAGAATATACCAAAGAAGTAGATAAAATTATTAATTATAAATCTGAAAATAAAACAAATTATTCATTAAAAAAATTTCAAAAAATAGAAAATAGAGTATTAAATGATTCTATTCATAAAAGAAAAGAGTTTTTAATAAAATTAAAGCTAGAAGTTTATTATAGAAGTAATGCAGGAAAGGTTAATGAAACTAGATATGGAAACTATTCTTTTGAAGATTTAGTTAAATTGTATAAAGAATGGCAAAATGGTAATAAATACGAAGAAACCATAAAGCAGGAAAGAAAAATTATGAATGATGATATTAGATATAATGTTTTGAAAAGAGATAACTTTACTTGCAAATTATGTGGTATATCAGCTAAAGACGGAGCAAAACTTCACGTTGATCACATTATTCCAGTATCTAAAGGCGGAAAAACTATCATGAGTAATCTTCAAACCCTATGTGATAGATGTAATATGGGTAAAAGTAATAAAATGGAAGATTATAGTTCGAAAAAAAATATGATCTGTCCAGATTGTGGAGGTAAATTAATAGAGCGTAAAGGAAAATATGGAATTTTCATTGGTTGCAGTAATTATCCGAAATGCCATTACAAAAAAAGTAAAAAATAACTTAATAGACAACAAACTATTAAGTTTTTTTATTAATAAACCAATAAAAAGAGTATATACCCCTAACTACTCTATAATAAATATGGCTGATATCCTATTTAAAGACAATAAAAATATTGGCTTTAAATAGCACTTTAAGACTCAAGACTTAAAGTGACAAAAAATAACAAAATAAATATCTTACCCTTTATAATATCTCTAAAATATGATACAATGAAATAGAGAAAAGTGAGGTAACAAGATGCAAATACAAGAATTAAATAAAGAACAACAAAAAGCAGTTAATCATATAGATGGACCAATGCTTGTTTTAGCAGGAGCTGGTTCAGGAAAAACCAAAGTATTAACAAATAGAATAGCAAATCTAATCGAAAATGGTATAAGTCCATATAACATATTAGCTATAACATTTACTAATAAAGCCGCTAAAGAAATGAAAGATAGAGTAGTAAGATTAATAGGAAAAGAAGCCTATAATATTCAAATATCAACATTCCATTCCTTAGGCCTAAAAATATTAAAAGAAAACTATAGCATGTTAGGCTATGAAAAAAACTTTACTATTATAGATAGTGATGATGTCCTAACAATCATAAAGAAAATATTAAAAGATAAAAATATGTCTAAAGATAGATATAACCCAAGAGAAATAAAAAATAAAATAAGTTCTGCTAAAAATGAAATGATGAGTATAGATTCATTTGCTAAAGTAGAGTTTGATCACAAAGTAGTAGAAGTCTATAAAGAATATCAGCAAAAACTAAAAAATGGTAATTCCGTAGATTTTGATGACTTACTAATACTACCAATAAAACTATTCAAAAATTACCCTCGTGTATTAGAAGAATATCAAGATAGATATAAATACATCCTAATAGATGAGTATCAAGATACCAATGAAGCCCAATATACCTTTAGTAAATTACTATCAGCAAAGTATCGAAATATCTTCGTAGTAGGAGACAATGATCAAGCAATATATGCCTTTAGAGGAGCCAACTACAAGAATATCCTAAACTTCGAAAAAGATTATCCTGAGGCCAAAACAATCCTACTTGAAGAAAACTATCGTTCAACCAAAACCATATTAAATGCCGCTAATAGCGTAATCAAAAATAATCATGAAAGAAAAGATAAAAACCTATGGAGTAATAATGCAACTGGTAATAAAATAAAATATAAAGAAGTAGCAAACGAAAAAGAAGAAGCATCATTCGTCGGAACTGAAATAAAAAGACTATTAAGTGAAGGCATAAACGAAGAAGATATAGCGGTATTATATCGTACCAATGCCCAGTCTCGTGTTATCGAAGAAGAAATGCTAAAGAAAAATATTAAATATAGAGTTGTAGGAAGTTTCTACTTCTATAATAGAAAAGAAATAAAAGACCTATTATGTTACTTAAGACTAATAAATAATCATAAAGATGATGTAAGTTTGCTTAGAGTAATAAATACCCCAAGAAGAGGAATCGGAGATAAAACAATTGAGACTCTAACTGAAGAAGCAACAAATAGAGAATTATCTCTATATGAAACAATAAGTAAAGGAAAAGAACTAGAGTTCAAAAACCTAATCGAAGATCTAACCAAAGCTAGTGAATCATTATCACTAACTGAATTAATAGATGAAATTTTAGAAAAAACCGGCATCAAAAAAGAACTATCAACATCCAAATTACTCGAAGATGAAATAAGACTAGAGAACCTAAATGAGTTCAAAGGCGTAACCAAAAGTTATGAAGAAGAATACGGAACTGCCTCACTCGGAGACTTCCTAGACGAAATCTCATTAGTAAGTGACATGTCCGAACATCAAGATAGTTCAAATAGAGTAAGCCTAATGACAGTCCATTCCGTTAAAGGACTAGAATTTGATTATGTCTTCATTGTCGGTATGGAAGAAGGAATATTCCCTCACTATAATGCCATCAATGATGGAAGTAATTCCGCTATTGAAGAAGAAAGAAGACTATGTTATGTCGCTATAACAAGAGCCAAAAAAGAATTATATATAACATCAGCAGATACCAGAATGTTATTTGGTAATCCAATGAGAAATCAACCTAGTAGATTTATTGATGAAATAGATAAAGAATATATCGATAAAGAAAGACCAAAAAAACTAGAAAAAATAATAACTAAAGTAAGAAAGACTGTCGACAAAAATGCCACTTATGAAGTAGGAGAACATATCTCCCATACCGAGTTTGGAGAAGGAATAGTAATAAGTGTTGATAAATCCATCATAACCGTAGCCTTCCCACATCCATTTGGTATCAGGAAATTAATGAAAGGCCATCCAAACATAACCAAATTATAAAAAAGAAAAGAGGAGTAGTTATGAAAAAAACACTATTAGGTTTTACCATAGTATTACTATTAATGATATCAGAAATACTAATACTAAATAACGATATAGCATCACTAAAAGCATCAAATAAGATATTACAAGAGGACCTAAAAGATAAGAAAAATATAAGTACTTTAAAAGAAGAAAAAGAAGACTTAAATACCTCAGTATCCAATTTACTTGCAGTCTCTACCTTCAGTGATGAAGATATAGAAGAAATAATGACTAGTGAAAAAACAATCTCAAAAGATCTTGAAGACAATATAACATCACTAGAAAATACCATCATAGATTTAGAAGATAAACTATCAAGTCTTCAAAAAGAATACTATAAGCTAGTCAAAGAAAATGCTGAAAAAAATAGTTTCTATATTTCAAATGTACCCTTTATCAATCAGTATCCTAACTATCCAACCGGTTGTGAGTCAGTAGCCCTAACCATTCTTCTAAATTACTATGGAGTAGCAGTAACACCAGATGATATCATAAACAAATTACCAAAAGGAAGCGTTCCTATAACCAAAGATGGTAAACTATATGGAGGCAATCCTGAGGTAGAGTTTATAGGTAATCCCTATAGTTTAAATGCTTACGGAGTATATGAAAAACCAATTGCTAATGTTGCTAGCCAATATAAAAGTGGTATTAAAATAGCAACAGGAACCAGTTTTGAAAAAATACTAGAAGTAGTAAAAACAGGAAAACCAGTTATGGTATGGACCTCCATGTCACTAGCAGTCCCATATATATCACAGTCTTGGATATATGAACCAACAGGAGAAACAATTTACTGGAAGGCCAATGAGCATGCTGTAGTAATAATAGGCTATACCGAAGATAAAGTCATAATATCAGACCCAATAAATGGTAAAGCCAAATACCAATCAAAAAGTATCTTCAAAGAAAGATATAACTATTATGGAAAGAAGGCGTTATATTACTAATGAGAAATAAAAAAGTAAACAAAATATTACAATCTATAATCATAATTATAACCCTAATAATATTTAGCCTTCTAGTATATACCCTATATCAAAAAATAAATTTAAGTAACAAAAATAAAGAATTAAATAACTACCTAAAAGAACATCAAGAATTAACTGAAGAGATAGAAGATCTAAAAAACATTAAAGAAAATTATGAATTAATCAAAGAAAATAATCAAAATCTAGAAAAACAAAAACAAGACTTAGAAGATAAAATAACTACTCTAAATACAAAAATAAATAAAGTAAAGAAAGATATAGATAAATTAAAATAGTATCTATTTCTTTTTTTATAACATATAATACAGTAGGAGGTATCTATGGATTATAGTATTTTAGTAAATAAAGATAATCCCCTGCCAAGAGCATATATACCAAATACATTAGAAAATGTTCATAGTGAATATAAAGAAAACATATTACTAGATAATAAAGCCCTAGAAGCATTTCAAGAACTAAAAAGAGAAGCCTTAAGATATGGATATCATATTGATATAGTAAGTGGCTATCGAGACTATGATTATCAAGAAAAAATATATAATAAATTACTAGAAGAAAAAGGATTTACCTATGCCATAACAAGAATAGCATCTCCTGGTAAGAGTGAACATCAAACAGGATTAGCTTTAGATTTTTGTATATATAAAGATGGAAAATGTTATATAGAACATGATGTTGAAGATAAAATAGAAACTAAATGGATACATCAAAATAGTCATAGATATGGTTTTATCATAAGATATCCCGAAGGAAAAGAAGATATAACCAAATATAGTTATGAACCATGGCATTTAAGATATGTAGGAAATATAGCTAGTAATATCTATAACAATAACCTAACACTAGAAGAATATAAAGATAAAGAGTCTATTAAATAGATTCTTTTTCAGTATCGTCTCACACTATGTTGTTCGCCGTTTTCTAATGCCTAAGGTCATTAGAAAAAAGTTTTGAGCTTGTCATCTCAAAACTAAAATTATTTCTTCTTAGAATAATCACAGTACATAATAATTAACTTATATATAATAAATATGGTTGATAAAAAATAATATAAACATATTGACATCTTTTGGTAATAGTGATATTATTCAAATATATGAATATATATTCATATATAATGAGGAGGAATAATATGATAGATAATGTAGATATAAATAAAATACAAAAAGAATTACTTGAAGAAGATACAATTATTGATATAGCAGAACTATTCAAAGTATTTGCAGATTCAACAAGAGTAAAAATAATAAATGTCTTATTAGAAAATAAATTATGTGTTAGCGATATAGCAACACTAGTTGGAGGAACACAGTCTGCCATTTCACACCAACTAAGAATACTAAAATCAGCAAAATTAGTAAAATATACCAAAATAGGAAAAACAGTCTACTACGAACTAAGTGATGACCATGTGAAAAAACTATTTAATATTGGAAAGGAACATATAAATGAAATATAAATATAATATCAAAAATCTAGACTGTGCTAATTGTGCTAAAACCATTGAAAATAAATTAAATGAAGATAAAAATATCAAAAAAGCAATCGTTAATTTTAATTCATCAACAGTAACTGTGGAGACAGACTTAAAAGATGTTTTTACTTATATAAAAAAAATAGTAAGTGAAATAGAACCAGATGCTATTTTAAGTGAAGATAAAATAAAAGAAAATAAAAATATAGATATCTATAGAATAGTACTAGGAGGATTAATAGGACTAATTGGAATAGTATTAAAATTACCAAGTTCTTTAAATACTATCTTAATAGTAGTAGCCTACATAATCTTAATATATAAAACACTACTAACCGCTATTAAACAATTAAGAAAGAAAGTAATAAATGAAAACTTCCTAGTAACAATATCTGCTCTCGGTGCTTTTGCGCTAGGAGATTCCCATGAAGGATTAATGGTCCTATTCTTATATGATTTAGGAAAAGTATTAGAAAGCATGGCTGTAAATAAAAGTCGTAACTCAGTAGCCGAACTTATGGATATCAAAGAAGAAACATCAAATCTAAAAGAAAAAAATAAAATAATAGTAGTTCCAACAACCGAAATAAAAGTCGGAGATATAATCGTAGTTAAAGAAGGAGAAAGAGTACCACTAGATGGGAGTATAGTAAAAGGTTCTTCCATGTTAGATACAAGTGCTCTAACCGGAGAATCACTTCCAATATCAGTAAAAGTTGGTGATAATATCCTATCAGGAAGTATAAATAAAGGAGGCCTACTAGAAGTAAAAGTAACATCAATCTATAAAGATTCAACAGTAAATAAAATATTAGAATTAGTAGAAACTGCTACCGAAAGAAAAACCAAAACCGAAAAAGTAGTATCCAAATACTCATCTAAATATACATTAGGAGTAATTATAATCGCCATTCTAACAGCAGTCTTATTACCACTATTTACAAATCTAACATATAGTGAAAGTATCTATAAAGGATTAACAATACTAGTAATATCTTGTCCATGTGCTATAGCCATATCAATACCATTATCATATTTTTCAGGTATTGGAGCATCATCTAGAGAAGGAATATTAGTAAAAGGAAGTAATTACCTAGATAGTATCAAAAATATCAAAGAAATAGCTTTTGATAAAACAGGAACTATCACAACAGGAGAGTTCTATATATCAAAAATAAATATCCATAACAAAGAATATACTGAAGATAAAATAATGGAAATTTTTGCTAAAGGAGAATCGCTTTCAAACCATCCAATTGCAAAATCAGTATTAAAAAAATATAATAAAGAAGTATCACATAATGATATCAAAGATTTCAAAGAAGTATCAGGAAAAGGAATAGAATTTACTTATAAAAAAGATAAAGTAAAAATAGGAAATCCTAAATACTGTGGTATCAAAGAAGAAAGTAGTAATATATATCTAACAATAAATAATAGTCTAGTTGCAGATATCGAAATAAAAGACGAAATAAAAAATACTGCTAAAGCAACAATAAAAAAATTAAAAGATATGAATATAACAGTTCATATGTTTACTGGAGATACCAAAGAAAAAGCCGAAGAAATATCAAAAGAACTAAATATCGAAGATGTAAATTATGGTATGTTACCAAATGATAAATATAACTATTTAGAAAAAATAATCACAAACAAAAAAGAAGGAACCATCGTAGCCTTTGTTGGAGATGGTATCAATGATGCCCCAGTTCTAAAACTAGCAGATCTAGGTATTTCTATGGGTCATCTAGGAACAGACTCTGCTATCGAAGCATCTGACATAGTAATAATGAATGATAACCTAGATAAAATAATAACTGCTATAAACATATCTAAGAAAACAGGAAAGATAATAAATCAAAATCTAATCTTTGCTATAGGTATAAAACTATTAGTACTAATCTTAACTTTACTAGGAGTATCAACAATGCTAGAGGCTGTCTTTGCTGATGTAGGAGTAACAGTATTATGTATTCTAAATACTCTAAGATTATTAAAGAATAATAAATAACTATTTGACAGTAAAAATGAGTAAAACCATATATCATAAGGAATTACTCATTTTTTAATTGTTGTGATTTCATTAAAATAACTAGTTGTAATAAATAAAAAAATAATATATAATTATATTATAAATAGGAGGATATATGAATATAGTAATAGCCATAATTTTTATATCGGTAATAGGAACTCTTTTACATTTCATGTATGAATGGTCAGGACATAATAAAGTAGTATCCCTTTTTGCCGCAGTTAATGAAAGTACTTGGGAACATATCAAAATAGCCTTAACACCAACCTTTATATGGACATTATATGATGGAGCAGTATATGGCCTTAATCCCAATTACTTTGAAGCCAAAGCCTTAAGTATATTAGTAATAATAGTACTAATACCATTACTATTTTATGCCTATCAATTAATAACCAAAAAAGCCATATTACCAATAGATATCACAATATTCTATTTAACTATTATTATAAGTAATCTAGTATTTAACTATATAATAAATATAGAATCATTACACTTCTTCTATGCATACATATCAGTAATAGTATTATTTATAATATTCGGCTCTTATATGGTATTAACATTATTACCAATAAAAAACTTCTTATTCAAAGATCCAATAACCAAAAGATATGGAATAAGAGGACATTCTCATCATGAACATAAAGAAAAATAATCAAAATATGTTTTAATAACATATTTTTTTTGGTATAATAAATAATAGAAAGTTGGAAGTGAAAAAATGAGAAATATATATGATTTAACAATAAAAGAATTAGAAGACTATTTCATATCAATAAATGAAAAAAAATTTAGAGCAGTTCAAGTATATGAAGCCCTATATAAAAGAAGAATAAAATCATTTGATGATATGACCAATATAAGTAAAGAAGTAAGAGAAAAACTAAAACAAGATTTCTCTTTCTATAAAATAAAAATGTTAATAAAACAGCAAGGCAAGAATGTCAATAAATATCTATTTGAATTAGAAGATGGAAACAAGATAGAATCCGTATTAATGTTTCACGATTACGGAACAAGTATCTGCGTATCATCTCAAGTAGGTTGTAATATGACTTGTGCTTTTTGTGAAAGCGGAAGATTAAAAAAAGTAAGAAATCTATTAGCTTATGAAATAGTACAGCAAATACTTCAGATAGAAGAAGACATAAATAAAAGAATAACTCATGTAGTATTAATGGGAATAGGAGAACCTTTTGATAACTATGATAATGTTTTAAGATTTGTAAAAATAATAAACTGTGGTAAAGGAATCGATATCGGTTCAAGACATATAACCATATCAACATGTGGAGTAATCCCTGGTATAAAGAAGTTTATGAATGAAGAAGGCCAAGTAAACTTAGCCATAAGCTTACATGCTCCTAATAACGCCCTTAGAAGTAGAATAATGCCTATCAATAAAGCATATCCTTTAAATGAATTAATGGAAACAATAAAAGAATATATAAATAAGACAAATCGTAGAGTAACCTTTGAATATATAATGCTTGATAATGTAAATGATAGCGAAGAAAATGCTAAAGAATTAGCCATATTATTAAAAGGAATAAATTGCTATGTTAACCTAATACCATATAATGAAACAGAAAATATTGAATTTAAACGAACAAAAGAGTGGAAAATTATGAAGTTTTATGATATACTAAAGAAAAATAAGATAAATGTAACAATAAGAAAAGAATTTGGAGGTTCAGTTGATGCCGCATGTGGTCAACTAAGAGCCAATAATTAAGAGGAAGTGAAATAATGCAAACATTTTATATGACAGATGCCGGAAAAGTAAGAACACATAATGAAGATAGTGTAATAATAGTTGGCAATAAAAATAATGAATTCATTCTCGCAGTAGCAGATGGAATGGGTGGACATAAAGCTGGAGAAATAGCTTCAAATATAGCAATAGAACATATTGTTCAAAGTTTTGAAAGTATGGAAACAATAGGAAAAAAAGAAGAAGGAATAGATTGGTTAAGAAAAATAGTAAAAGAAATAAATGAAAAAATATTTGAATATACTTCTATTCATCCAGAAAGTAAAGGAATGGGAACAACTCTAGTAATAGCCATCAAAACAGATGACTATATCCTTTATGGAAATATAGGAGATTCATCAGGATATGTAGTAAAAAATGAAAAATTACATAAAGTAACCAAAGATCATACCCTAGTAAATTTATTAGTCTCAACCGGAGAACTAACTCCTGAACAAGCCAAGTTTCATCCAAGAAAGAACTTGCTTACAAGAGCACTAGGAGCTAATGATCCAATCGAAATAGATATCTTCGATATCGATAATACCATAAACGGTTTATTCCTATGTAGCGATGGATTAACTAACATGGTAACAGATGAACAAATAGAAAAAGTATTAAATAGTAAATCTTCAATCGAAGAACAAGTAGAAAAATTAATAAAAAAGAGTAATATAAGAGGCGGAACAGATAACATATCAATAGCTTATCTGAAGAAGGAAAGTGGTGATAAGTAATGCTAACTAAAGGTCAAAAAATAAATGATCGTTATGAAATAATAAAAACCATCGGTGAAGGAGGAATGGCCAATGTCTATCTAGCAGAAGATACCATTCTTGAAAGAAAAGTAGCTATAAAAGTTTTAAGAGGTGATCTTTCAAACGATGAAAAATTCATTCGTCGTTTCAAAAGAGAAGCCTTATCAGTATCAAACCTATCACATCCAAATATCGTTGAAGTATATGATGTTGGAGAAGAAGATGGAAACTATTATATTGTAATGGAATATATCGAAGGAAAGACATTAAAACAATTACTTCAAAAAAGAGGAGCCTTAACCCTAACAGAAGTAATAGATATAATGAGTCAGTTAACAGATGGTTTAGCTCACGCTCATGAAGCCTATATAATTCATAGAGATATAAAACCACAAAATATAATGATTGAAGATAATGGTCGTATCAAAATAACCGACTTCGGAATAGCAATGGCTTTAAATTCAACCCAATTAACTCAAACAAACTCAGTAATGGGTTCAGTCCACTATCTACCACCGGAGCAGGCTAACGGTAAGGGATCAACAGTAAAAAGTGATATATATTCATTAGGAATATTAATGTATGAGTTATTAACCGGTTCCGTACCATTCAAAGGAGACACTGCTGTTGAAATAGCCTTAAAACACATGAAAGAAAAAATTCCTAGTGTTAGAAAGCAAAACCCAACAATACCACAATCAGTAGAAAATATAATTCTAAAAGCAACTGCTAAAAATCCAAAAAATAGATATGACTCTGTAAGAGAAATGTATAATGATTTACAAACTGCTTTAGAAAGAGATAACGAAAAAAGATTAGTATATGAATATCCTGAAAATGATTTAGAGGAAACCAAAGTAATAGCTCCTATACCAAAAGAGCCAAAGAAGCCCGTTGTAGATAAACCTCTTGATAAAGAAGAAACTACTGAAACAGATGATTCAATACTAAAAGAAAAAGACGAAAAAAATAAACTACCAATTATATTGGCAGGTATATTATTAGCCTTTCTAATAGTATTAGCAGTAGTATATCTACTAATAAGTAATCATGATGTTAAAGAAGTAAAAGTACCAGATGTAACAGGTCTTACCTTAGAAGCAGCCATAAAGAAAGTAGAAAAACAAGGTTTAAAATATACTACAAAAGATGAAGAAAATGCTGATATTGAAGAAGGAAAGGTAATAAGAACAGAACCAAAAGCTGGTTCAACAAAAACCAAAGGAAGTACTATTACAATAGTAGAATCTTCTGGTAAAGAATACCTATTACTAGAAGACTATACTGGTAAAAATTATTATGAAATAAAAGCAAAACTAGAATTAAAAGGTATCAAAGTAGAAATGAAAACCAAAGAAGTAGAAAATACATCTGATTATAAAGACAAAGAAGAGCAAATAATAGATCAAGAGCCAAAATTTGATAAAGAAAAAGAAACAAAATTATATGCTAATGATTCAGTAATACTATACATACCAGAAGTAGATGTATATCCAGATATGGTTAAAGAAAAATGGACTTTATCAAAGGTACAAGATTTTGCTAAAGAAAATAATTTAACGTTAGATATAACATATAAAGAAACAACAGATGTAGAAGAAAACATCGTATTATCACAAGGCAGAGATCCTGGAGATCCAATTTATAATGGTTATACTTTAAAAATAACTATATCAAAGAAACCAGAAGATAAAACAGAACCAACAGATTCATTAATGCCAAAAGATGATAAAAAAGATAAAAAAACAGAATAGGAATAAAATATGGAAGGTATAATAATCAAAAACGAAAGTAATAATTATACAGTAAGAACAAATAAGGGGATAAATATCTGTAAGCCAAGAGGAAAGTTTAGACTAGATAAAATAACTCCTCTAGTAGGAGATAAAGTAATAATAGATGATATAAATAATTACTTACTAGAAATAAAACCTAGAAAAAACTCCCTAATAAGACCTCAAATAGCTAATGTTGATATAGCATTAATTGTAACATCAGTAAAAGAGCCTAATTTTGATAGTAACTTGTTAGACAAACTACTAACAATAATATCTTATAATAATATAGAACCAATAATATGCTTAACAAAGACAGACTTACTAAATGAAGAGGAAGAAAAAAATATTAAAGAGATATTTAACTACTATCAAAGTATTGGTTACATAGTAGTAACAAATAATGATATCAAAGAAATAAAAAAACTAATTGCAGGTAAAATAGTAGTCTTTGCTGGTCAATCAGGAGCAGGCAAATCATCTCTATTAAATAAACTAGATAAAAATCTAAATCTAGAAACAAATGAAATATCCAAGGCTCTAGGTCGTGGAAAACATACAACAAGATGTACAACTTTATATGATATCGATTCATCTTTAGTCGCAGACACCCCTGGTTTCTCATCAGTAGATTTCCGTGGAATGACTAAAATAGATATCCGTGATAATATGAAAGATATGTTTGATAACTTACATAATTGTAAGTATAAAGATTGTATGCATATCAAAGAAGATGACTGTGAAGTAAAGAACCTAGTAGAACAAAATAAAATATTATTATCTAGATATAACAATTATAAATCATTTATAGGAGGTCAAAAATGAAAATATCAGTATCGATACTAAATGCCAAAGATAAAAAAGAAACAATAAAAATATTAAATAACACTGATATATCATATTTTCATATCGATGTAATGGATGGTAATTTTGTTAAACAAATATCTTTACCAGCAGAAGAAACATTAGAACTATCTAAAGTATCAGAAAAAAAACTAGATATTCACCTAATGCATAGTAGACCTCTATCATATATCGAACAAATAAAAGACTTAAAAAATATTGAATATATAACAATTCATTTAGAAATAGAAGAGAATATTCAAAATATATTAAACAAAATAAAAGAATATGGTTTTAAAAGAGGAATATCTATTAAGCCAAATACTGACATAAATAAGTTAATACCATATTTAGATAATATCGATTTAATATTAATAATGACTGTCGAACCAGGTCAAGGTGGCCAACCATTCCTAGAAAACAGTCCAAATAGAATAAAAGAAATAAAGAACTTAATAAAAGATAAAAATATTTTACTAGAAGTAGATGGTGGTATCAATGATAAAACCATAAACTTAGTAAATACTGCTGACATAGCAGTAGTAGGTTCATACATAACTACTAGTGATAACATGATAGAAAAAGTAAAAACACTAGTATAAATATAGCTCCTCTCTTTATAATAAATAAAGAAAGGAGCTTTTAATATGAATAATGAAAATAAAAAGGAACCAAGTAAAGAAATAATTGAGGAAGAATATCGACTAGGTAAAGAATACTATAACAAACTATTAAAAGAAATGCCAAAAGATAAAGAAAAGTATGACTAGAAAATAGCCATATTTTTTTATAAACACTGGTAATTATAATTACAATATGATATAATAAAATAAAAGAAAGTAAGGAGATGAACAAAAGCAAATGAAAGAAGATAAAAGTAAAAATGTTATAATCATAATGCTAACAATAATTATAATTTTATTATTAATAATTCTTACATTAGTATTAACTGGTAAAGTAAATGTAAATAATAAAAATGACAAATTAGACAATAAAAATGATGTAATAGAAAATAATAATACTGAAGTAAACTGGACTGATAAATTATTATCTTATAATATATCAGAAATAAAATTATCTAGAAAAAGAAATACTCAGTTAGGAGACTCTCAAGATATGGATAAAGAAGTAACTTTATCTAAAGAAGAACTTAAACAAATACTAGATAAAATAAGTACAAATAAATTAGTAAAAACATATAGTTTAGGAAGAGGTGGACAAGATAGAGATCACTTAACTGTATCTTATCAAATAAATAATCAAAATTATACTTTTGAAGTATTTGCAGGTTCAATAGTATTAGATTCTGCTGATGAAGAAATAAAAAATATTTTTAATAATAGTAACTATGAAGAAAGAAATACAGAATATAAAAATCAAGCAGGTGCCTTCTATTACTATTCAATAGAAGAATATAATGAAAGTATATTTGATGAGTATTTTAAATAGAATGACTAGTAACTAGTCTTCTTTTTATTTATCAACAACTTCTGTGGATAAATAAAAAAAATGGATATAAATCCATTTCATTAAGCATCTTTTTTACTATTCTTCTTCATAGTTCTAGCTTCTCTAACACTAGTCTTAATTTTGTTACCATCTTTATCAGTAACAGTAGTAAAGTTAACTTTTTGAGTACCTTTAGTTATTTTTAAACAGTTAGGTCTATTATTTACAGATCTAGTTTTTTTAGTTGTTACTTTCTTCATCGTATTCCCTCCTCATCAGTTCGTAATTAACTTTACCATAAAATTGCCTTTTAGTCAACAATTATTTATGATTTTACTATTTCTTAGTATCATTTTTAATAAATTCTCTTAAAATTTTTGTTATTGCTCTTTTTTCGATTCTCGAAACATAACTTCTCGATATACCCAAATTTTTAGCAATTTCCTTCTGTGTTATTTCATCATTATTATCAAGACCATACCTTTTAGTAAGAACATCCCTCTCCCTAGGAGTAAGAATATTCATATATTCTTTTAATAATTTAATATTATCATTTTTATATATTTCTTCATTAAAATCAGGATCTTCAGTTTTTAAAACATCAAGTATTGTAACCTCATTTCCTTCCTTATCATAACTAATACCATCATAAATACTAACATTCTTAGAATTCTTTTTATCTGCTCTAAAATGCATAAGAATTTCATTTTCTGCACATTTAGCAATATAAGTAGTAAGTCTTACATTCTTGTTAGGAGAAAAACTATCAATCCCCTTAATAAGTCCAACTGTTCCTATTCCAATAAGATCATCAACATCATTATAAGTAGATTCAAATTTTTTAACAATATGTGCTACTAGTCTAAGATTATGTTCAATAAGTTTACTTCTAGCCTCCTTATCTCCATTTATCATTCTTTCTATATATTTTTCCTCTTCTTCTTTAGATAAAGGATCAGGAAAAACATTATTAGAGTAAGCACCACTAAAAAAAGTAAGGTTACCAAATAAAAGATTAAATAAATTAAATAACATCATACCACCTATTAAATAATATAAAAATAAACATTTAATTATACCAAAATATATGATACAATATAAATATATATTAAATAAGAGGTATAACAATGAAGAAAAAAATAAAAACTGAACAAAATATAATAATAATAATGGATGCAATCAAAAAAATAATGACCATATTTCTTGGCCCATTCTTAACAGCTTACTTTATAAGTACATCTACTAATAGTATATTAAATATAGCTATATACTATATATTTACATATGCAACAATGGCATTAAGCACTTTAGTAGTAGCAGCCCTAGCAGAAAAAAGAAATAGAATTAAAATATTTAGAATAGGAATAATATTAAACTTTATTTATATTTTAATAATAATATTATTAAAAGAAAAAATAATAAATTATTTACCAATCATATCAATACTATATGGTATATCAGCAAGTTGTTATTATTTTCCATATAATTTATTCATTATAAATAAAGTAAAAAATACCGAAAGAACAAACTACATGGTAAAATTATTTATAACCATATCAGTAGTAGGTATTCTATTTCCAATAATTTTCGGTAGTATAATAACTATAACCAATTATATATTAACAGCAGTTATAGTATTATTTATATCACTTATCCAAATAATATTATCTTTTTTCATAACTGATAATCATAATGGAGATTTAGAAGAGTACAATTTAAAAAAAGCTTGGCTAGAACTCAAAAAGAATAAACAAGTAATAAATTGCTTAGCAGGAGAATTCTTTATTGGTATGAATATTTGTAATGGTGCTTTAGAAACAGTAATGGTAATTTTAATATTAAATTCCTTTAAAACAAATATCAATCTAGGAATAATAACCTCCATAGCAACATTATTATCAATATTAGTAGTAAAAATATATGGTTTAATTTATAATAAAAGAGATGATAAAAAAGTAATAATAATATCAAGTATAATACCAGTAATATCTTTAATAATATTTTTAATATTAAAAACAAATACTACAGTAATAATATATAAATTTAGTTATGTAATATTTGCAGAAATACTATCTCTAGTTAGAAAAATTAAAATATTTAATTTATCTAATAGCAAAATAGTAAATAAAAGTAATCAATGTGAATTTAATGCCATAAGAGAAGTAACATTAAATGTTGGAAGAGTTACAGGTTATACTCTCCTCCTACTAGCGGGTTTAACTCAAAGTGCGGTAGTATTAAATATAGTTACTATAATTTTAACTTTATCCCTTTTAGTTATGAGTATAAATTTAACTAAAGTAAAGAAAAATAACCATTAACTTTCAATAATAAAAAAAATATAGTATAATATTTATAGCGAGGTGAATTATATATGAATTATTTTTATCCAGATGTTTATCAAAAAAGTATCTATACCATCAATTACGATAAATTAAAAGAAAACGGTATAAAATGTTTACTCTTTGATTTAGATAATACTTGTGTACCATATGTAGATAAAAAACCAACTAAAAAATTAAAAAATCATTTTGATAAACTAAAAGATTCAGGTTTTACAGTAATAATATTTTCTAATTCACCAAGAAATAGACTAGAACCATTTAAAAAATATTTAAATGTTGATTGTTGTCCATCTGCTAGAAAGCCAAGAAAAGCAAAATTCATAAAAGTATTAAAAGAATACAAATTAGACTTATCTGAAGTAGCAATTATTGGAGATCAATTAGTAACAGATATCTATGGTGGTAATAAAGTAGGTATAACAACAGTATTAGTAAATCCAATGTCTGATATTGATATGCCATTTACTAAAATACATCGTTATATAGAAAGAAAAGAAATAAATAAAATGAATAAAAAAGGAATATTTAAAGTAGGAGAATATTATGATTAAGAAGTGTACAGGATGTGGCATTATTCTTCAAACAGAAGATATAAATAAAGAAGGATATACCGAAAATATAGATAATGAACTATGTTTAAGATGCTTTAAATTAAAAAATTATGGTGAATATAAAGCCGTAACATTAAATAATAAAGACTATACTGATATTTTAAATAGTATCCCTAAAGATGCGTTAGTAGTCTATTTAGCATCATTATTAAATATTAATTTAGAATATATAAATAAATTTAATAATGTAATATTAGTATTAACCAAAAAAGATTTATTACCAAAATCAGTTCAGGACTATAAATTAATAAATTATATATCTAATATAACTAATAACTATCTAGATATTGAAATAATAAGTTCAATAAAAAATTACAATCTAGATAGCTTATTAAACAAAATAAAAAAATATAATAAAAGTAATAAAGAAATATACTTTGTAGGAATGACTAATTCAGGTAAATCAACTCTAATAAATAAACTAATAAAAAACTATACCGACAAACAACTAGAAGTAACAACTAGTCTATATCCTTCAACAACCCTAAACAAAATAGAAATAAACTTAGATAATTTAAAAATAATAGATACACCTGGCTTATTAAATGAAGGTAGTATTCTAAATAGCCTATCTCTAAAAGAAATAAAAAAAATAACTCCTAAAAAAGAGATAAAACCAAGAAGTTACCAGTTAAAAGGAAAAGGTTCTCTAGTAATTGAAGATTATATCAGATTAGATTATTATACAAATAATAATATTACTATATATATAGCTAATAACTTAAATATAACAAAAATGACTCATAATAATCCAAAATTAAAAGAATGTAAAAAAATAACATTCAATCTAGAAAAAGATAAAGATATCGTAATTGAAGATTTATGTTTCATAAAGTTTACTAAAAAAGGAAAAGTTGATATATATACTAAATATAATATCAATATATATGAAAGAAATAATTTAATATAAAAGGAGTTTGCAGTATGAAGAAAATAAAAGAATATCTTTTAAAAGATAGAACACCATTTGCAGAAGGTTTATCTTTTAAGAAAATGTTTTTAATCTTTGTCATTTTTAGTTTCTTAGGTTGTCTTTATGAAGATATACTATTTATGGCTAAGAATTATATCAATTATGGAATACTAGATTATTCCACTAAAAGAGGATTATTATATTTAGAATTATCTCCAATATATGGTTGGGGAGCATGTATCATGGTATATATTCTTGCTAGAAAGCCGAGGCAAAAATTAGATTATTTCTTAATAGGTTCTTTAATAGGAGGAGCCTTCGAATATCTAATAAGCTTCTTGCAGGAGGCCTTTACTGGAACAACATCATGGGATTATTCAACATATCTATTAAATATAAATGGCAGAACAACTTTACCATATATGTTATTCTGGGGTTTATTATGTTATATACTCATGGTTAAAATATATCCCTTTGTATCAAACAAAATAGAAAAGATACCATATAATTTAGGAAATCTAATTTATTACATTCTATTAGTAGTAATAACAATAGATATGTTTATATCATTTAGTGCATGTATAAGAATGGGACTAAGACATGAAGGCTATAAACCACTGACAGGATATGGTGAGTTTTTAGATAAAGTATATAATGATGAAAGAATGAAGAAAAGTTATACGAATATGGTGGTAAGATGACAACAATAATAAGTTTTTTATTAATAATTTATTCACTATTCTTGTTAGTATATAGTTTCTTTGTAATGACAAGAAATAACAATAGTCCCAAGAAGTCAGATACAGTAACTAATAAATATTGTATTTTAATACCTGCACGTAACGAATCTCAAGTAATAGAACAACTTCTAATTAGTATTGAAAAGCAAACTAAAAAAATAAATTCCAAAGATGTCTATATAATTGTAGAATCAAAAGAAGATCCTACAGTAGAAATAGTCAAAAAACATAATATGAATATCATCTATCGAAAAGATTTAACTAAAAAAAGAAAAGGCTATGCCTTAGATGATGCTATTAAAGAGATATTATCAAAAAATAAAAAATATGATGCCTATTTTATCTTTGATGCCGATAATATCTTAGATAAAAACTATATCAAAGAAATGATAAATAGTATTGAAGAAGGTTATGATATTGGCATAAGTTATCGTAATACTAAAAATAGTTCTACCTTAGTAGCAGCTTCTTCTGCCTTAACCTTTTCTATGATAAATACAATTGGTAATCAATTGAAAAGTAAATATACCAATAATTTAACCATATCAGGAACAGGATATTATATCAAAGGCTCTTTAGTGGAAGATTGGCAAGGTTTCCCTTTTAATACCTTAACTGAAGATTATGAATTAACTCTATATAGTACTTTGAATAACTTAACTACAACCTATAATGAGAAAGCTATCTTTTATGATGAACAACCAGATAGTTTTAAAGTATCTATAAAACAAAGAACAAGATGGGTAAAAGGATATTTTGAAGCTCGTAAAATATATATCAAAGAAATTAGAAGAAGTCTAGATTATAAAGATAAAAACTATGGTTCAAAAATAAGTACCGTAATAGGAGTACAACCACTAATATACCTTTTAATAGGAGTTCTTTTATTAATAGTAAGTTCATTAACAATAAATGATATTACAGCATTTATAAAAACTTTAGTAGTAGTCTTATTACTAATCTACTTAGAATTAGCGGGTATAACCTATATAATAATTAAAAGTGAAAAAAATAAATTAAATTTAAATGTATCAAAAACAAAATTAACATTATATAACCCATTATTTTTATTAAGCTATATCTTATGCCTTATGATATCAATATTTAAAAGAAATTTAGGCTGGGAAGAAATAAAGCATAACAAAAAATTAGCAGACTAATTCAAAAATTATTCTAGATAAAAAGTGATATTTCTATTTACTTTTTATCTTTTTTATATTATAATTTATTTATAATAAGGAGGGGCCTAATATGAAATATTTTACAAAAGAAGAGTTAGAGGATATAACGAATGAATTATTACAAGAACCTACTCGTGAGACATTAAAAAATCTTAATAACAAATATAATAAAGAAGAAAAAGTAGAGTTACCTGTTAAGGAGTCTGTATTTAATCCACCTAAAGAAAGTGTAGCAAATAGCATGCCTAGTTTTGAAATTCCAACATTTAATTCAGGAGCATTCAATATGCCAAAAGAGGAACCAGTAAATACAGAAAGTATTCCTGTAAGTACTCCAAGTTTTGAAGTACCAGCATTTAATGCTCCAAGTAGTCCTGCTGTAGAAGTAACACCTCAAATGTCAACACCAGAACCAGTAGAAGTATCAAGTCAAAAAGGACAAGTACCAAGCAATTTAAATATTCCTAACATGAATCAAACTGAGGCTATGCCAAATTTACAAACAAATAACTTTGAAGTACCAACACCAGTTCTAGAACCAACTAATTATCAACTAGTGGGAGAACAAATTCCTAAATTAGATAATCAAGTAGTAAATAATCAAAGTAATGAACCAGTAAACTTCAGTGGTAATTTGTATCAACAACCTACGACAGAACCAACCAATCTAATGGATACAACAGATAATTTCAAAATAGATATAAATAGTACTCCAAACATGAATTCGGGAGTTAATACTAATTTAAATAGTAATCCATTCTTTGGTAATCCAGTAAATGAGTCTAATCAAGTAAATAATCCCATCCCAGTAGGAGGACAAACAACAACTGGACCATCAATGTTTGGACAAATAATGCAAAATAATCAGTAGCAGATAAAAATGCTACTTTTCTTTTACCAAATTATAGACAAAGATAACTATATATGATAAACTATATGTGTCATTTAAATATGAAGAAAAACAATATTTTTTTTAAAGAAAGAAGTGTATAAAATGAATACTAAAACAATAAATATTCAAGTATTAGCCTTGCTAGGAGATGCTGTATTATCCTTATATATAAGAGAAAAATTATTAAAACAAGGTATCAATAATGCCAATAAATTAAATGCATCAGCAGTTCCTTATGTATCCGCTAAAGGACAAGTAAAAATATTAGATAAATTAACTAAAGATAACTTCTTAACTGAAGAAGAATTAGATATCGTAAAAAGAGGAAGAAATAACAAAAAAGAAAATCACCCTAAAAATACCGATATCATAACCTATAAATTATCTACTGGTTTTGAAGCCTTACTAGGAGACTTATACTTAAATAATAAAGATAGATTAAAAGAAATATTAGAACAAATAGAGGTGAAATAATGCAAATATATGGAAAGAATGTAGCAAGAGAAAAATTACAAACGAAAGATAAAATAAAAAAAGTATATCTAAGTAATAAATTTAAAGATAATGAAATAATCACTCTAATCAAAAAGAAAAATATAAATCCTATTCTTCTAGATATGCGTGATTTAGATAAAATGTGTAAAGGTTTACATCAAGGTATAATATTAGAAGTAGAAGATGTTAAAACCTATTCACTAGAAGATATCATACCAAATATCGATAAAGAGTATCCACTAGTGGTCCTATTAGATCATATTGAAGATCCCCATAACTTTGGAGCCATCATAAGATCATGCGAAGCCTTTGGCGTAGATGCCATAATAATACCTAATGATCGTTCAGTAGATATAACCGGAACTGTTGTAAAAGCATCAGTAGGTACCATTGAAAAAGTAAAAATAATCAAAGTAACAAATCTAAATAATACCATCAAAAAATTAAAAGACTATGGTTATTGGGTTGTAGGTACTGATATGGAAGGAACAGTCTATACCGATATTGATTATAAAATGAAAACTGCTCTAATAATAGGAAATGAAGGCAAGGGAATAAGTAGATTAGTAAGTGAAAATTGTGACTACTTAGCCAAAATACCTATGAGTGGAACAGTAAATAGTTTAAATGCTTCCGTAGCTTGTGGCATCTTTCTAGCAGAAATAAATAGATCAAGAGGAGTATAATATGGATAATGATTATGAACTATTATATTTAGCTAAAGATGATGATCAAGTAAAAGATCTAATTTATCAAAAATATAAAAATCTAATTTATTATAAAGCTCGAAAATATTCACAAAGAAATAACACTAATAATGAGCTAGAGGACTATATAAGTGAAGGAACTTTAGCATTATATGAAACAATAGATAATTATCGCGATACTACTCCCTATAATATCTATTTAAATAGATGTCTAGATAATGCTTTAAAAAATACTTTTAGAAAAAATAATACCAAAAAGAGTAGAGTTCTAAGTGAAGCAACATCACTTAATAGTACTGATTATTTAAATATAGCCTCATATGATAAAAAGTATGACCCAGAACTACAAGTATTTGAAGAATATAACTATAATAAATTAAAGAAGACAATCATAAGTAAATTAACTTGGCAAGAAGAATTAGTTTTTAAATTAAAAGAACAAAACTATAAACCAAAAGAAATATCTGAAATAATAGATAATAATCAAAGAACTGTATATAATATAATTAATAGGATAAGAAAAAAAGTATCAAGTATAGTGTCAAATAAAAATAATTACTAACTATAATATTTACTTTTTTTCTTTTCTAATATATACTATAAGTGTAAAGGAGGCACAAGTATGAATAATAATTTTACCCCAGAAGAAAAATTAAGAATAATAGATTTACTAGCGGTTACTCAAAGTAAAGAAGAATTTTTAGATGCAGTAAATAAATTACTATCTGAAGAATCAAAAAAAGAAACATTGCCTCCACAAGAAGAGAGTACACCATTACCTGAAGATACCAAAGCATTAGAGGATTCTCCTAAAGAAGAAACTTTATCAAGTACTCCAGGTGAAGCAAGTATTTATGATTCAAAATATACTAACTTAGTAAACCAAGATAAACTAACTCATCCTCGTGATGAAGTTCTAACCATGGATATACCAGAAGAACCTATAAATGAACTTGCAGTTACTTTTGATAAAGAACTTGATAATTCAGTTAAAGAAGATTCTAGCAAGGTAAAAGAAGAACCAAAAGAAGCAAACTACACAAGTTCAGACCTAGAAAACTTTATTCCTGAAGAGCAAGAGGAACATAAGGTACTAGAAAGAAAAATAAACAACCCATGGGCCGACTCTGGTGCTAGAACCGTATCCCCTGGCGAATTAAATTTTTAATAAATATAAAGTGCTATCAATTAGCATTTTTTTCTTGTTTAAAAATTTAAAAAAATGTGGTATAATACCAAAGGAAAAGGAAGCAGTGATAATATGGATAAAATAATAATAAAAGGTGCTAGAGAAAATAATTTAAAAAATATAAATATAGAAATACCCAAAAATAAACTAGTAGTAATGACTGGTGTATCAGGCTCAGGAAAATCATCCCTTGCTTTTGATACAATTTATGCCGAAGGCCAAAGAAGATATGTTGAAAGTTTATCTGCTTATGCTAGACAATTCTTAGGTTCATCTGGTAAGCCTGATGTTGATGTCATCGAAGGTCTATCTCCAAGTATTTCTATTGACCAAAAAACCACTAACAAAAATCCCAGAAGTACTGTTGGAACCGTAACCGAAATATATGATTACCTAAGACTATTGTTTGCTAGAGTAGGAGTTCCCCATTGTCCTAATCATCATATTCCTATTTCATCTCAGTCAATCGAAGAAATGACCAATAAAATCTTAGAACTAGAAGAAAATACCAAGATAATGGTTATGTCACCAGTAGTTAAAGGTGAAAAAGGAACTCAAAAAGATTTATTTGAAAAGCTAAGAAAAGAAGGATATATAAGAATAAAAGTAGATGATGAAATAAAAGAACTAACAATCGATTTAGAATTAGAAAAAAATAAAAAACATAATGTATCAGTAATAATTGATAGACTAGTGATTAAAGATGGAATAAGAAGTAGACTATATTCATCACTAGAGACTGCTAGTAAATTAAGTCATGGTAAAGTAGTAATTGATGTTGTAGGTAAAGAAGAAATAACCATGAGTGAAGACTATGCTTGTCCATATTGTGATTATTCTCTTGAAGAACTAGAACCAAGAATTTTCTCTTTCAATGCTCCATATGGTTCATGTCCTGATTGTAAAGGATTAGGAGTAAAATATAAAATAGATGTTGACTTAGTAATACCAAATAAAGATATCTCTATTCTAGATGGTGCTATCAAACCAATAAATCTAGATGAAGAATCAAGTATTATGTATACTGAACTAACAACACTAGCGGACTACTATCATATTGATTTGAGTAAACCCGTTAAAGACCTAACTAAAGAAGAATTAAATTTAATATTATATGGTTCAACCGAACCTCTAACTTTTAATTATAAAGCCAAAAATGGAAATACTAGAAAGACAACAAGTTACTATGAAGGAATAATAACCAATCTTGAAAGAAGATATATCGAAACCAAAAGTACTTGGATAAGAGATTGGATTGAAGGTTATATGACAGAACTAGAGTGTCCTACTTGTCATGGCTCAAGACTAAAACCATCAGTATTAAATGTTCTAATAAATAACAAAAATATCTATGAAGTAACATGTCTGTCAATAGGAGATCTAAGAACATTTATAACTAATCTAAAATTAACAAAAGAACAAAAAGAAATATCTGAAATAGTAGTAAAAGAAATAGATTCAAGATTAAACTTCTTAATAAATGTTGGCCTATCATATCTAACACTATCAAGAGAAGCTGGCACCTTATCCGGTGGTGAAAGTCAAAGAATAAGATTAGCTACTCAAATAGGTTCAAGATTAACAGGAGTCTTATATGTCTTAGATGAACCAAGTATAGGTTTACATCAAAGAGATAACCAAAGACTAATAAATTCTCTATTAGAAATGCGTGACTTAGGCAATTCCCTTATTGTAGTAGAACATGATACTGATACAATGCTAGCAGCAGACTACCTAATTGATATAGGACCAGGTGCTGGACTAGAAGGTGGAAATGTAGTAGCGGCAGGTACTCCTGAAGAAGTAATGAATAATGAAAATAGTATTACTGGAAGATACCTAAAAGGAACAGAGAGAATTGAAGTACCTTCAGTAAGAAGAAAAGGTAATAAAAAATATCTAGAGATAAAAGGTGCCAAAGAAAATAACTTAAAGAATATCAATGTAAAAATACCACTAGGCACAATGACTCTCGTAACAGGAGTATCAGGTTCAGGAAAATCAAGTTTAATAAATGAAATACTATATAAAGCCTTAGCTCAAAAAATATATGGTTCTAAAGATAAACCAGGTAAATATAAAGAAATAAAAGGCTTAGAGAATGTTGATAAAGTAGTTCAAATATCTCAAGCACCAATAGGAAGAACACCTCGTAGTAATCCCGCTACTTATACTGGAGTATTTGATGATATAAGGGATATCTTTGCTGAAACCAAAGAAGCTAAAATAAGAGGTTATGACAAAGGAAGATTTAGTTTCAATGTTAAAGGTGGAAGGTGTGAAGCTTGCTGGGGTGATGGTGTTAAAAAAATAGAAATGCACTTCTTACCAGATGTTTATGTACCATGTGAAGTATGTAATGGAACAAGATATAATAGTGAAACATTAGAAATAAAATATAAAGAAAAAAATATATATGATGTATTAAATATGCGTGTTGAAGAAGCTATACCTTTCTTTGAAAATCATCCTAAAGTATTAAATAAATTAAAAGTACTAGATGATGTAGGTTTAAGTTATGTTCGCCTAGGTCAAAGCGCTCCAACGCTATCCGGAGGAGAAGCTGCTCGTGTCAAATTAGCCAAAGAACTTCAAAAGAAACCTACTGGTAAGACTGTCTTTATTCTAGATGAACCTACTACTGGTTTACATCAAGCCGATATCAAAAAATTACTTGCTATCCTAGAGAGAATTGTTGATAATGGCGATACTGTAATAATAATAGAACATAATCTAGATGTTATCAAAGTAGCAGACTATATAATTGATTTAGGTCCTGAAGGAGGTTCTGGTGGAGGTACAGTAGTAGCAGTAGGTACTCCAGAACAAGTCGCCGATAATCCAAATTCTTATACTGGGGAATTCTTAAAAGAAATATTAAAAAAGTAAATAGTTTAGTAAATTATACTAGACTATTTTTTTAGAGTTCACACTTCGTTGTTCACTGCTATAGAAAGCCTAAGGTCTTTCTATAGTAATTTAAAGCCAAAGTCTTTAAATTAAGTTTTATCATAAGCAAACAAAAATTTGCTTTTTTTTATAATATATGGTATAATACCCAGCACATATGAAGGGGAATTGTTATGGATAAAATAATAAAGAAAATATATAGTAATATAAACTATAATACTAGTGAATTAATAAGTGATATAAATCTAGGACTAATATTAACAACCTTTGGTACAGGCTTCTTCTCACTAGGAGCAAATTTAAATAATGCCGCATCGTTAATGATGTTAAGCATATTAAATATGATATATTATATATATAGTGAAGAAGAAAGATTATCATTACATACAAAAGATATAATAGAAATAAGAAAATTATATAATAATTTAATAAAGGACTATAATAAACTAAATAAAATATTTGACTTTCAAAATCCTGTAGAAATATATACATTATATAATAAAATGTTATATGCTGGATATTTATCTAAAGATAAAGAATTTCACTTTGGAAAAGATAAAGTTAAAGACATAACGACTATACAAGGAACAAATATAATAAATGGAGAAGCAGTATGTCGTCATATAGCACAAATGTTAAAAGATATTTATTTAGATTATGGCATAACAAGTTATGATATTAGTGTATTTCAAAAAGATACTACAACAGATAAAAGTATGTTATCATATTATCAAAAAGAATTACAAAAAGTAAGTGATATAAAAGGTATCCCAGTAGAAGATTTAACCTACTTACTCGAAGATAAAATACAGGAAGCTTTTAGTTATTATATATCACCAGAAGACATAGGCAAATTAACAAATCATCGTATAACTAAAGCCACTTATCAAGGTAAAGACTATTATTTAGATCCAACTCAAACAAGAATGTATAAGCCAAGTATGAATAATCAAAAAATTTTAATATCTGAAGATGGTCGAATAGATACTAAAATAATACCAAGAGCAAATTCTTCTAAAGCAATGAAAGCAAATCCATCAACACCATTTAGTGAAGATTTAAAATATGTCAAAAGCACCATTAATATTTATAAACAAAATAAAGATATATTAGAAAGATTTTATAAAGAACATCAAGAACTATATAATTATATATCAAATCTATTGTCAAATATAAAAGTAAAGAGAAAGGAAAAAAGATAATATGAGAGATAATTTAAAAGATAAAATATATGGAAACATAAGTTATAATACTAATGAAATAATATCTAAAGCTAATACTATAGCAATCATGTCATGTGGAATAGGAACATCTCTTTTACCTAATGAAAATGATAGTTTGTTAGCAAGTCTTTTGTTACTAGGAGCAAATATTATAAATGTTAGTTATGCAATATTTTCAAAAAATTCAGAATCACATACTAAAGAAGTTCAAAAAATAAAAACTCTTTATCAAGAATTTCTTTCTGAATATGTAAAATTAAATAGAATATTTGAATTTCAAAACCCTATAGAGATATATACATTTTATAATAAGATGTTATATGATGGTTATTTATCTAAAAATAAAGAATTTCATTTTGGAGAAACAACAATTAGAGATATTAAAGATATATACTCATCAAATATAATGAATGGTGAAGCAGTATGTCGTCATATAGCTACTATGTTAAAAGAAATATATAATGCTTATGGAATAGAAGGAAATACTTTAACTGTATATCAAAGTGATTTTGATGTAATGCAAGATAATGTAGAAAATATGCTAAGTCTGCTAGAAGGAATTCATAATGAACACCAAAGAACAAACATTCCTCTTTTAGATTTAGTATATCAATATGAAGAAGAACTAAATAAATATTATGAGTACACTATACCTAAAAAAGATAAAAAACTAACTATAATAGGTAATCATAAAATAACAACAGCAGTCTACCAAGGAGATACATATTATTTAGATCCAACTCAATCTAGAATATATAAACCAAGTAGTATAAAAGAAAATATCTTAATAGATACATCAGCAGCAGGAGATATTCACATACTACCAAAACAAAAGAAAAATAAAAAAGTACTTGCAACATTAACTGATGCAGTAACAGCACCAAGTGAAGATAGAGAATACATAGACATGACTACGAGAATATATTCAAGTAATAAAGATATAATTGAAGCCTACTATCAAAGTCAAAAAGAACTATATAGTGATATTGCTGAAGAATTAGCCAAAATAAAAGTAAAAAAAGAAAGTAGGATAAACCATGAAAGAAAAAGTTGAAGTTGAAGTATCTACAAATACCTTTTTAAAAAGTTTTTTTGATGCTACCTATAATGAAAATAAATTATTATTTAATAATATGTCAAATATTTATAAATTAATATACTTTCTATATTACAATATGGATAGTTTAGATGTAGAAAAATTAGATTTGAGAGATGGTACTCGTGCCGATTATATGGCAAAGTCAAAATTAATTGATGCTTTTTATAAAGATATAGGAATAAACTTTAGAATGGAAGAAATAACAAGTAGCGGAGTACTTAACATAATAAGTACTAATAATCCTAAAAAAGCAACCTATAAAGAAATATACACTAGCAACAATAATTATGTTATTCATGAAGAATGTTATATCAATATTAGAACACAAGAGCGAGTAGTAGTAGATACTACTTATCATAAAGCAATAAATGTTTATAATAATGATTTAGTAACTGATTCAATAATATGGGTTCATGAAATATCTCATTACCGAAATCAACCATCTATAAAAAGAGGAGAAGTAAATGATATTTTGACTGAACTACTTGCCTTTACTGAAGAACTAATTTATGCTGATTATTTAGAAGGTATTGGCTATCAAGAAGCTGTAAATACATTTAAAATATCAGAGTATAATAATTTTTATAGCATTATAAATCAAGGCTTCCATATCATAAGAATAACTTTACTTTACTATTTACTTGGAAAAGTATCTGAAGAAAATTATAAATTATTATATCATGACGACAATTATCAAACATCATTAGAAGTATTTGATAAAGAAAGAATAAATAATCAAAATATCATGTTTATAATATTATACTACTCAGTAGCTATTTTCTCACTATATAATTATATAGAATATAAAAAAGATTCCAACTTCTTAAAACAAATAGAAGAATTAAATGAATCGTTATTAAATAATAGATATTCACTAGAAGATTCACTAAAAATAATAAATATAAAATTAAATAAAGAATCTTTAGACACTTTACTAGAAGATATCAATATATTTAAAGATACCTTACTAAGTAACAATAAAACTAAAACATTAAAACCAAATAACTAAATTAGAGACTACAGACTCTAATTTACCACGTAAGACTATAGGCTGAAGTGGCATAAAAAATAAAGATAATTCTAAATATCAAGAATTATCTTTTTATTATAACTAATTATGAATATACCAAGTCTTATTAATATCACAACTCTGACTAAGAGGTTCAGGATTAGGTTTATCAAGAATAGCAATCGTAGGCATCTTAAAAGCCGTACCAAACATAATACAAGTACCAGGATGTAAAGTCTTAATCTTATTAGTCAAAGTAATATCTGCACTAGAAATAATATCTTTAATAAACTGAAGATCTCTAGGATGGAACATCTTAAATACTAAGAAGTTACTACACTGTGATATTGTAGTTTCAGAAAGTTCAGAAGGTCTTTGAGAAACAATACCAAGAAGTAATCCATATTTTCTACCTTCCTTAGTAATTCTTTCAAAAATATTATATCCAAGTATAGTGACATCTTCATCATTCTGAACATATCTATGAGCCTCTTCAAGAACAATATGAAATGGCATTGAAGCCCTCTGATTAAGAGATACAATATAATCAAATAAAAGTTTAGAAAATATTTTAACCAAATTCTTAGCAAATCTATCATCAACATAATTAATATTAAAATTAACAATCTGTGCTTTCTTACCATCATTAGTAGTAAGAAGTAAATTAATAAAACTCTCTCTATTAATATAACTATCAAATTCAAAGTACCTAGCATAATTACTATTCATTAAATTATTAAATCTAACTTTAAGAATATTAGTAAGTTCAAAAGTCTTATCACTATTTAGAGTACCCTCAGATATAAGAGCAAACTCCAAAGCTGTACTAAAGTCTTTCATAGTATACATATATTCCCCATTAGGAAGAGAAAGTTCAAAATTTTCCAAACATAAACTTTCTAAGTATTCAATAACAACCTCAACATCCGAAAACTCACCAGTATTCTCTACGAATAAACATTGTCTAATAGTTCTAGTCCATCCACCCTTAACAAGTTTAACTTCTAAGTTAAGATTACTAGTATTAAATTTAGTAAGAATAGAAACAATCCTATTTCTAATCATACTAGCACTCTTACCAGAAAATAAAATATCTAATAAACATCTAGCAATAATATCATTCTTCTGATTAATAACTTCTTCTTCTTTTCTAGCAAAATAACTAACTAATTTTAAAGCCTTCTCAATAACTGGTAATTGCTCTTTAGAAGTAACACCCATAAGTAAAGCTAAATCATCAATACCAAGTAACCAAAAAGGATATTGTAAAATATCAAATTCAGTACTATTTAAATCAGTAGTATATACCTTATAATTAATATTATCATTAACTTCATGTATCATAGAAAAAGCTCTTTGATACTCTCCATAAGCATCAAATAAGAATATATTAGAATAGAAAGGTAAACTCTTACATTGGTAGAAGACACTCTGAAGAATCTTAGCAACAGAGTAAGATTTACCACTACCAGAATTACCTAGTATAGCAAAATGATTAGAAAAGAAATTACCAACATCAAGTTTAATATCATAATCAGGATAAATAAAAGACTTACCAAGTTTAATACTATTAGGTCCATCATTATTTAAAATAATATCAAGAACACTATTATCAATCAAATTACAAGTAGCCTTAAAAGAAGGCTTAGAAATATCTCCAAATAAAAACTTATTATTCCTAATTTCTCCCACTAAAGATACCTGCATAATACCATTACCGATAGCAATAACTTCCCCAATACTAATCGCAGTAGTATCTTTAAATATAACATTCTTACTAATTAAACTATCATAATCATAAATATTAACAGATAATTGTACTGAAACAATATTATCATTAATAGCAATAATTCTCCCCAACATATTCTTCTTCACCTATTATAATTTTACCACATAAATAAATAATTGTATATAATAAAATAGCAAAAAACTATAGATATTTCTTAAACTTTATCATAACCATTAATTATCATTTACAAATATCTTCACCAAAAAAACATGAATAAAAAAATAAATTATACCTTGATAACTATAAAAATGTGTTTTATAATGTATGTATTAGAAAAAAAGTAAAATCAATATATGTAGTAAAACTAATATAGAAAAGGAGTAAATATGGAAGACGATAGAATAGAGAGTACTAGAAATAGAGTATTTGTCCAAGAATTAGCTTTTGGTAAAGATAGTCCTATTGCTATGAAGACAAATGATAATTTTGTATATAGGGTAACCGGTATGGATCAAGTAGAAGATATTATAATTAGTGGATATGCAAGAAGTAAAGATAAAGTAAAAGGTGGTCATAATAATGAATTATTTTGGACTAGAGGTGGAGATAAATTATTTTACTATAATAAAAGGCCAGTACTAGAAGCACCTTATACCAAAGTACAAGATGGTCAAATGGGAGCTATCTCGTTAGAAGATTTAACTGCTATATGGATATTTAATGAAAAAGAAAATAAATATGTTAATTGTATTGAATATTATAGATGTTTAAGAGAAGAACTATTATCTTCTAAAGGAAAAAGTAGAAGGTAATATATCACTCTCACATTACATTGTTCGAGGTTTTTGAAAGCCAAAAGTCTTTCAAAAAAATTTACTGGGCCAAATGTCTCTGAAATAAAAGTATTTATATAAGCTATAGATTAATGTCTATAGTTTTTCTTATATCCACATATATTGTTGATAAACAAAATTACTTAAAAACTAATGACAAGAGTAAAAGTAAGTGCTATAATAAACATTAAAACAATTGAAGGGAGCGCTTACATGAATAAAAAAGAAGAATATCAAGAAATATATATAAATTTAGATGATTCAGGTAAATTAACAAAAAAAGAAAAAGTATCAGTATATGCAGGAATAGTCTTTTTATCAAAACAAGAAAAAGATAAATTTATAACGCAGTATCGCCAAATAATAAATGAAATAAAATGTTCTTACTGTGACCAAACAAAAGGAGAATGTACTAAAAAATGTAAAGAAATAAAAAATACAAATATCAAGAAAGGTCATAAAAGAAGGATTATGAACTACATAAGTAAATATTATACTATTGCCCTAGTAATAAATAATACAAAAGTATATAATCATATTATAAATAATAAAGCCTCAAAAGGAAGATACATAGATTACACAATAAGAAGACTAATTAAAAGTACCATTGAAGAATTAATAAAAGATAAAAAAATAGACCCACATAAAAATGTGAGATTAATAATAAATATAGATGAACAATCTACAAAAAGTAATGGTTATTATAATTTAAAAGATGGTCTAACAGAAGAATTACTACATGGAATATCTAATTTTAATTATGACATAATATACAAAAATATATTATATGGAAAATTAGAAATAAGATTAACATATCAAGATTCAGGTAAGAGTTACTTAGTGCAAGCAGCAGATTTAATAGCAGGTACTACTAGAAGAAAAGCATTATCAAATATTGATTCTGATATTGATATTATCGATCATAAACTATTATTCCCATAAAAAGAAAAGAGACTATCTAGTAGTCTCTCCCCAACTCAAGCGGTGTACTTAACATACACTTAATTTAATAAAATCGACATTGAGCTATCGACCTGACGAGATTTCTCTCCGGTAATACAATGATACTATAACTATCATAAAAAGTCAAGTATATTGCACTATTATTATACTCAAAATAACAAAAAATATACCAATAATAAACTACTTTAAGTATATATTTCATACTTATATATAATAAGTATAATTAATACTTATTTGGAGACCAACTAGACTCCAAATAACACTAGCAAGACAAATGGCTTGCAGTGTAAAAACAATTGACAAAAGTAAAAAACTATAATATATTATAAATGGAGGGATATTTATGTATAAATATGTAGGTAATGTAATCATGTTTACTATAAATATCACACCTTTATCTCATCAAAAATAAAAGTAAAAAAAATGAGATGTGGGTGTGAGTTTTTGTCGTGCCTGCATCTATATATATAAATAAAAGTTATATGGATGCAATATATTCATATAACTTTTTTTGATGGGAGGAATATTATGATAGATATAAATATAAGTAAAGCATGTAAGTCATTTGGTTTTGACTTAGTATTAAATAATATAGATATAACAGTACAAAAAGGAGAAAAAGTAGGCTTAATTGGAACAAATGGAAGTGGAAAGAGTACTATACTAAAAATAATCGCAGGCCAAGAAAGTATAGATTCTGGTTCCCTTTCAATAAGAAATAATATAAGTATAGGCTATTTAAGTCAAATACCTGAAGAAAAAGATATAATAGTAAAAGACTATATAAATAGTGCCTTTAAAGAAATAATAGAACTAAAAGAAAAATTAGAAAGATATGAAGATAAACTCTTAACTGAAGATTATAAAGTAATAACAAAGTATATGAATCTGCAAGAGAAGTTTATCTCGCTAGGAGGATATGAATACGAAACAAAGATTCAAAAAATACTACCAGTATTTAATATAACTGAAGAAATGCTAAATAGAAATTTCAATACCCTATCTGGAGGAGAAAAAACCATCATATCTCTAATAAGATTATTATTACAAGAACCAGATGTCTTATTATTAGATGAACCCACTAACCATTTAGATATAAATAAAATGATTTGGTTAGAGAAAACACTAAAGAACTATAAAGGTACAATAATATTAGTATCCCATGACCGCTATTTCATGGATAATGTCATAAACAAAGTATATTTATTAACCAAAAGAGGAATAGAAGTATATCATGGCAATTACAGTTACTATATTAAAGAAAGTGAAAATAGACTATTACTAGAATTAAAAAACTATAAAGACCAACAAAAACAAATAACCGCTATGGAAAATAGTATCAAAAGATTAAAAGAATATGGCAGTCTTTGTGGACCAAGTGGTGGAGAAATATTTTTTAGAAGAGCCGCTAGTATCGAAAAAAGATTAGAAAAACTAGAAAAGTTAGATAAACCAGAAGAAAAGAAAAAACTAAATATAACTTTTGATACCGCTAGTAGATCAGGAAAAGATGTATTAACAATAAATAATCTAAATCTATCTTATGGTACTAAAGAAATATTTAATAACCTTAACTTAAGTATTAAATATCAAGATAGACTCTGTCTAGTCGGAGATAATGGTGTCGGTAAATCAACTCTAATCAAAGAAATATTAAAAGGAAATAATAGTATAAAACTAGGAAGTAATATCAAGATAGGTTATATTCCTCAAGAGATCGAGTTTGAAGATATTAATTTATCAGTACTAGAAGAAGCCAGAAAATATTTCATTGGACCAGAACAATATTTAAGAAGTGCCTTATTCAAATACCTATTTGCAGGAGAAAACATTCATAAAAAAATAAAATATTTATCCGGAGGAGAAAAAGTAAGATTAAAAATATTCTGTCTAATCCAAAATTCATATAACTTCTTAATTCTAGATGAACCCACTAATCACATTGATATTGATACAAGAGAAATGCTTGAAGAGTCACTAAGGGAGTTTACTGGTACTATATTATTTGTATCTCATGATAGATATTTCATAAATAAAATAGCTACTAGTATAATTGAAATAAAAAATAAGAACATCACTAGATATATTGGTAATTATGATGATTATCGTGAGAAAATAAACAAAATATGATATAATTAAATAGGAGGAAATATGAATAACATACCAAAATTAAAATTTAAATATTTAACTCTTGAAGAAACATCTGACATACTATCATGGACACTTAAAGATACTGATAATATATTATCAGTAAAAGAAGGAACATTATTCCTATATCCAGAATTAAAAAGACTTACTAAAGAAGATAATATTAAAGACATAATTCAAGATAGATATAATAACTTTATAAAAGAAAATAATAACTTGAGAGAAGAATATACCACTATCTGGAATGAATACAATGATAGATATATGTTAGAACTAAGTAATTACCTTAATATAAAGTGGCCAAAAGAATATAAAGAAATATCAGTAGGAATAGGACTAATACCAGTATGTCCTAGGTATATTAAAGAAAAAGCCTTTGATATTCATAAGAAAAATAAAGAAGATTTAATAGATACCTGTATGCATGAATTATGTCATTTCTTTTTCTTTGAGAAATGTAAAGAAATATATCCAAATTGGAAGTATGAAGATTTTGATAGCCCAAGCTTGTTATGGTACTTAAGTGAAATAATCATAGACCCAATACTAAATAGTGACGGCATACAAAAAATATATAAACATAAGTTTAAATGCTATGATATCTTTTATAATGTAGAAATAGATAATATAAATTTATTAGACAAAATAACAAGTATATATAAAAATAATAGTATAGAGACCGCTATTAAAGAAAGTTATAACTATTTAAAAGAACATGAAGAAGAGTTTATAAGTAAATGTAATAATAAATAACTTATCCGCAGAAACTGTTGACAGACAAAAATGTCAACTTTTTTCTTTTTACAAATATATTGTCAAATTAACTAAAATATTGTACAATATTGTCAGATTTTGAGGAGGCATATCATGAAAATAGAAAATATAAAATCACCAGAAGATATACTAGAATACATGAAAGAAAATATAAAATATGGCTGGCTAGATATAAATAATGAAGAACATATTGGAAATATGAAAAACTTTCGAAGATTATATAGAACAATGACCATTGAAGAAACAATATCTCATGGAATTGGAACTTGTATTGAGCAGGTAAATCTAATGAGTATGTTATTAAATAAATTAAATATACCAAATAAAATGTTCTGTACTAGAATATATGAAGGAGATAACTTTAATGACTTAGAGGCTGAAGAACATATGCACTGTTTTGTATTATATTACCTAAATAATAAAGTATATCAAATAGAACATCCTAATTGGATGAGAATAGGAATATATGAGTTTGCTAGTGAAGAAGCCGCTATTAAAGAAATAAATGACTATTATATAGAAATGGCTGAAGGTATGCCAAGACCATTAGCAGAGTACTATGAAGTAACACCAAATATATCATTTAAAGAATTTAATAACTATATTAATAGTTTAGATAAAAAATAATAAGTAGTAGGAGTAAATAATGGAATTAAACATTGACTACATATCCGATTTACACTTAACTCACTACATAAGTAAAAATGAAAGCATAACAAAAATAGATAAATTAGTCCAAGATAAAATAAGTATGCAAGTAAAAGGAGATATCCTTGTAGTAGCGGGAGATATCGATGAAGATATAAATAGAGTGAGTGAACTATTATATTCATGTTCAAAATACTATAAAAAAGTAATATTTGTCCTAGGTAATCATGAATACTATATACCAGTAATAAAATATATCTATACTGATCCTATGGCTAAAGAATATAACTATAATAGTATGAATAAAGTATATAGATTAAATGAAATATTTAAAGATAATAAAGATATAATCATACTAGATAAAACAAATAATACTAAAGGACTATATACCTATAATACCTTCTTATTAGCGGGAGATACCCTTTGGTATAAACCAGTAACATTAGTAGATAAACTATATAACTATCCTATGCAGAATGATTCTAGATTTATCTTATCAGAATTATCTAAGAAAGATAAAATACAAAAACTACATAACGATAGCATATCTTGGTATAATAACTTACCAAATAATATAGATTTAATAATAACACATATACCACCATTTAGAAATAAAAGTAATAGTAGGGGTAGTAATTCTTGTTACTATACAGAAGTAAAAGAATATAAATCACCAGTATGGATATATGGTCATGATCATAAAGAAGAAGATATAATAATAAATAATACAAGATTAGTATCTAATCCATGGGGTTATGATACCAAAGAATTTAAAATTAAAACATTAACATTAACTAAATAACAAACTAAGATATCAAGTCTTAGTTTTAATATACCTATATATTATCTTTATTATGTCCACTATAAGCCTTACTATGTAAGTCTTATTAGTGTTTAATTAAGCTAAGTAAACTTATCTTAATTAAATGTATCCAAGATACCTATTATATATAAGCAGTAGGTATATACTAATATTATTTTAGTATAAAGAAGTAATTATATAAATAAGAGTAGAAAAATAATCGTATAGTCATATATAACAAAAAACTATGATATAATAATTTCAGGTGGTGAGATTATGTGTTTAATATGGAACTTAATAAAAGCATTTACTGATACTCAAGATGATAATAAAAAAGATAATAATGATTTAGAAGATTGGCAAAAAGAATTAGTAAAAGAAAAGAAGTATGATACATTTAACTTTGAAGAGGAAGAGTTAGAAGATGATGACTACTATTCAGAAGATGATGATGAATAAGAAATTTGTCTAAATTTGTTGATTAAACAAAAATAATTTGATATACTTAAGTTAGTTAAAGAAAGACGCTAGTACAGGTCTATTTAATAGATTTTTTGTGCTGCGTCTTTTTATATAAGTAGAAGTAGGAGTTGAAGTATAATGAAAAAAATTAAAAAAATCTTAAAAAACTTATATAAGATAAATGTATGGAATATAATATATACTATTTTAATAAGTTCCATATTGTTTATATTAGTTAAACTTTCAAAACTATTTTTTCAAGAAATATTGGATATTCACATTGGCCTAAATCTTAAAATTGATTTTTTAACAGTTTATTCTGGATTTCTATCTTTAATATTACCAGTTGCAATATTAATAATAGAAAGAATAAAGGACAAAGGTAATGCAATAATATCTGAGTCATATCTAAAAAACACAAGAATTTTTCCGGTAATAGTATATTTTGTATTTAATTTATTAATTTTTACTATAAGCGAAGAACAGTATTATTTTATAATAACGCATATTTTTTCAACTATAATGATTATTGATATGTACTATAAGGCATTTAAAATGATTTCTGATTTAATTTATGAAAGAAAAAAGGAAAATATTGTGAGGGAGGAAATAATATCTAAAGATTTAATTGAACAAACAAGACATTTTAGTAATAGCAATTTAATATCAAATTATAAAAAATACGGAATAATGATAAACAAATATGATTATGTAACAACCGAAAATCTAGAAAAACAAAATCTTTATCCCAAGAAAGAATATTTAATTGTTGAACAATACAACTATAAATTATTAAATAAAATTGTAAAAAAATTAAAAGAAATTAACAAAGAATACATTGCTTCTATTGAATCAGAATCTTCTAATAACGTGTTAAAAAATGAAAAAAAGTTAAATGTAGTAATTAAATTATTGGATATTGGCTCTAGTACAGATAAAAGCAGAAGCTGGATAATTGTGTATTATAATAGTAAATATAAAGAAGAAATAAAGTCAATTATTAGATTATTAGATGATAAAGTATATATTACCTCAGAAGCTAATAATCATTTATACATTGAAATGGCATATGAAAAAATACAAACGGAATGTGTATTTTCTATAAATAACATGTCATCCACTCTATTGACAAAAGATTTAAATAAGTATTTGGACATTTATAAAAATTATATCAATGAAATATCACTCAAAATTGGCCATTATTCTTATGAAGTTTCATATAATCAAGTTAATTCATTATATAAATTCAAAGCATATGATTTTTTAAATAATATTCAAAAAAATATATACGATTATGGTGATATGATAGTAAAATTGGGAAGTTCAAAACTTATGAATTCATTAACTGTTTTTTTATATGATATGATTTTGTATTCATATGATAAAAGAGAATTACTATCAATTCAAAATTTATACAGTACATATTGCTATTTAAATGAATGTTCTTTAAAGCTTGAAGATGAATCATCATTTAATAAGATTAAATTAGAAATTTTTGAATTCATGAGTATTTTAATATACAATTATAATAGAGGAGAAAATGATTTTATTCATGATGCTTTATTAGTTTGCAATAAAACACTCGGAAACATAATATTTAACCTAAGTTTAAAAGATAAAGAAAAATGTTATAAATATTATGCAAAGACTATGAAATTTATTAACGATATAAAAGATGATGTTGTTAAAGTTAACCCTACATATAGTGAAAACAATAATAATTATTATACTGTTCTAAATGACATTTATAAAAATTATATATGTAACATATTTGCAATAACATCATATATAATTCATGATTTAGAATCTTCTCACGAAGATATATCAAAACTATTGGCGTACTATAATTCATTTAATTGTAATGATTTGACTGACATTCTCATAAATTCAATACAAATGGATTATAACAGCGAAATATACTCTTGGGATTTAATGGAAACAAAAAACTCATTTGATGACGATTGTTTTTATAGTGTTAATACTGTCAATTATTTAATTCATTTGTATTGTCTACTTATTACAAGGAAAAATGTTAATATGATAAAATTAGAAAGTAGTTATGAACTGAGCATTCAAGTAAATAACATAGTAGATGAACTTAGAAGCATGGCTAAAGAAGAATATATTGGAGTATTTGAAAAGGTTGTGGAAGATGTAAATAAAAAAGAAAAAGAATATATAAGAAATACACCAATTAGTAACTTAAAAGTTGAACAGTTCAAACTGAAATTTATTGAAAATTATCATAAACATAATAAATTAAAATTGCTATTTAAAGAAACTAATAATTTAAAAATTGTTAAAAGAAAAAAGAAAGGTGTAAACTATTTGGGGATACACAATATAGTAGACAAAACATACTTTTTAGAAAATACACCTAATAACAGATATATTATTTGGTCAAACTTTGAGGAAGGATATGCAAATTCATTTATTAGTTCAGAAGAGAAGAAAATGTCTTTTTCCTTAAAAGAGAAAGCAATATATAATGATAACAGTGTATTAAGTTATTTAAATAGTTTAAGTAAATCTAAATTAAAAAAATCAGTACTATTTTCAAATTATGAAGCAATTTATAACATTATTGATAGCAATAATCTCAAATATAATATAAAAAATAAAATTGATTATTCTGATTTATTTATATTAATAAAAAAAGAACCAGTACCAGTTATAATAATTGAGGGACTTGAAGAAAATTTTATTTATCATGTTTTCAGCAATGAACTTGGTAAATTGGAAAAATCAGTAGATGAATTTGAAATCATAGTAAAGGACTTTTATAATGATAACAAACTGTTAAAAAAGGTTATGCTAGAAAAAATATCTGGTTCAGAACTAAAGGGTAATGATAAAAAAAACTATTTGTTAGAATCAGTTGATTTATTAATAGGAGAATATATTTTTTATGATAATGACAAATTAGTTTCAGTAAAATTTGATCATTAAAATTGAATCAATTAATTGAATAATAATATATTAACTATTGAATAAAATTTATAAAAACATGAAATTTAGATTTAATAACCATTAAAGAAAAAATAATACGGAGAAGATATTATGACAAGTACATATATAAAAATAAATAGTAGTTATAAAAAAGGTATAAGGGTATTACGTTGTGCAAATTATGTGTATCTAGATGAAATAAACTCATTTAACTTTAAAAAAATAAGTAAATATAATAAATCAAAAAATATATATGATAAAGTTGATTACGATTTTAAGTTAGTGAATAAATTAATAAATAATAAAGATTTACTAAATGCTGCAGCAATTTTAAGGACTGTTTATGAAAATATTATATATATTATAGCCAAATCATATGACAAAGAACTAAAAATTAAACTAGATACTGATGCCAAAACATTGAGAAATGTTTTAGAAGAACATCATGATGAAATATTTACTGATTATTTTGAAAAAGATGATTTTAATGCAATTTATAAATATTTATGCAAAATTGTTCATCCAAGCAGTTTAAAGGAATTATTTTCAAATATGATAATAAAATCAAAATATCGAGACTATTTGTTAAATAATTTAAGATATATAATGATCATAATAGAATATATGTATTTAAATTATTTAAACAAAAAGGCTGGAAATAGAGAAAGTAGTTTTGATTTAAATTTTATAAACATATGCACATACATAAATTTAGTAAATATTAGTTATTTCATTATTGAAACAAAAGATAATAAAAGTTTTATAAAGAGATATTTTTATTATGATACTAATAATAAATATATAACGGATAATCAAGAAAAATTAAAAGAGGTATATAAGATGCTGAATGATAAAAAAGAATTATTTGAAATAAATTTAAAAGAACTTATAGAAGTTTTGGATGCTCAAATAGAAAGAAGTAAGTATCAAGAGGGCATATGTAAAATATTAAGTGGGAAATATATTGCTGACTTATCACTCTAATAATTTTACAAAAACAACAAATTGATATAATTGAAAACATTTAAATGACTGTTTATATAGAAATATAAAAATACAAGCAAAAAAAGACAAATAGTATGATATAATATAATTAGTAATTCGAAGTAAGAGGTATAAATATGAAAATAATAAATAATAAATTTGAAAAACTTGGTGATGATTTAAAAAATACAATTAAACCAAACTCTAAAATTAGAATTTGTGCTTCTATATTTTCTATGTATGGCTATGAAGCATTAAAAAAAGAATTATCAAAAATTAATGAATTTAAGTTTATTTTCTCAGATCCAACTTTTGTAGAAAAAAATAAAAATACTAAAGAACAAAGATTTTTTGAAATAAATTCAAAAATAAGAGAAAAATCTTTAAGCGGTTCTGATTTTGAGGTTAAATTAAAAAACGAACTAAATGGGAAGTCAATTGCATCAGAATGTGCAGATTGGATAAAAAGAAAAGCAAAGTTTAAAACAAATATTAATAGAAATGCTATTCAAAAATTCATAACTATTGAAGATTCTATAAGTAGAGTTGGATATACTAATGTGGAAGAATTTTCTACAGTTGGCTTTGGTTATGAAAAAGACAATTCAATATTTATGCCTGTGACTAAAATGGATGAAGAATATGCTATCACTAAAAGTTATATTGAATCTTTTGAACAAATATGGAATGATGAAAAACAATTAAAAGACATAACAAATGATGTAATTGATTTTATGTCTGATTTATATAAAGAAAATTCACCTGAATTTGTTTATTATGTAACACTTTATAATATTTTTACGGAATTTTTAGAAGATATTTCTGAAGATGAACTCGCAAATGAAAAAACTGGATTTAAGAAATCTAAGATTTGGAATTCATTATATGATTTTCAAAAAGATGCAGTTCTTGGAATTATAAACAAATTAGAAAGACATAGAGGATGTATTCTTGCGGATAGTGTAGGTCTTGGAAAAACATATACTGCTCTTGGAGTAATTAAATATTATCAAGAAAGAAATAAAAGTATTTTGGTATTATGTCCAAAAAAATTGTCTGAAAATTGGAATACTTTTATAAAAAATTATAAGGACAATCCTTTACAGGAAGATAGATTTAATTATGATGTATTATTTCATACAGATTTATCTAGAAATCAAGGAAACTCAAATGGAATGGATTTATCAAGAGTTAATTGGGGAAATTATGATTTGGTTGTAATTGATGAATCACATAATTTTAGAAATAATAGTGCTAGGAACGATAGAGAAACAAGATATGATAAATTAATGAACAATGTTATGAAAGCTGGTGTAGAAACTAGAGTATTGATGCTATCTGCAACTCCTGTAAATAATAAATTTTTAGATTTAAAAAATCAACTTGCACTTGCTTATGAAGGACATACCGATAGGATAGATGAAAAAATAAGTAATACTAAGTCTATTGACACAATTTTAAAAAATGCTCAGACAATATTTAATGAATGGAGCAAACTTGATCCAGAAGAAAGAACAGGAAAAGAATTATTGAATAGATTAAATACTAATTTTGACTTCTTCAAGTTATTAGATAGTGTTACAATTGCAAGAAGTAGAAAACATATTGAAAAATACTATAATATGAAAGATATAGGAGAATTTCCTACAAGATTAAAACCAATAAGTAAAACACCAGAATTAACTGATTTAGATGGCTTTATGTCAATTAAAGAAATAGCAGATACTTTATCAAAATTAAATATGAGTGTTTATGCACCATTTGATTATATTTTACCAAATAAATTATCCGAATATGAAGATAAATATGATATATCAGTTAAAGGTGGACAATCAAGTTTTAGACAGGCAGATCGTGAAAAAAGTTTACAAATTCTAATGAGAATAAATTTTTTAAAAAGATTAGAATCTTCCGTTGAATCTTTTAGATTAACTTTAAATAAAGTAATGAATCAAATAGAAACAATATTAAAATCAATTGAAGAATTTGAAAATAGAGGAATTAATAAATCATTTGAAGATATTGAGGTAACAAATTATAATTCGGATGAGGATGTTGAAGATTTACTTGATGACCAATTTAGTATTGGTAAAAAGGTTAAAATTAATTTAGAAGATATGAATACAATAGGCTGGAGACAAGACTTAGTAGCAGACTATGTAATACTAAAGCAATTAATTAATGAAATGGAAAAAATAAATCCAGAACATGATTTAAAATTAAGAGAATTATTTAATTTAATTATTGATAAAGTTAATCATCCTATTAATAGCAATAATAAAAAAGTTATAATTTTTAGTGCTTTCGCTGATACAGCTGATTATTTATATAAATGTTTAGCTGAAAATTTAAAGAACCATTATGGCCTTAATACTTGTAAAATAACTGGTTCTGGAATTAATGAATGTACAATTAATATGAATAAAGAATTTAATAATTTATTATTAAACTTTTCTCCAAAATCAAAACATAGAGATATGTTAGATCCTAGTTCTACAGATGATATTGATATTTTAATTGCTACAGATTGTATTTCAGAGGGTCAAAATTTACAAGATTGTGATTATTTAATAAATTATGATATTCACTGGAATCCTGTTAGAATTATTCAAAGATTTGGTCGTGTAGATAGAATAGGTTCTGATAACAAAGTTATACAATTAGTTAACTTCTGGCCTAATTTATCTCTTGATGATTATATTAATTTAAAAAATAGAGTTGAAAATAGAATGGTTATGATGGATATTTCAGGAACTGGAGAAGATAATGTTTTAACTAATAAATCTAGTGATATGGAATATAGAAAAGAACAATTAAAAAAATTGCAAGAAGAAGTAGTAGACTTAGAAGAAATGAATACAGGAATTTCAATAACTGATTTAGGATTAAATGAATTTAGAATGGATTTAGTAGAATATGTAAAAAACAATGGAAGTTTAGAAGGCATTCCTTTTGGTCTACATTCAGTAGTTCATGAGAATAAAGAACTAGGTGTTGAAAAGGGGGTTATTTATGTTTTAAAAAATATAAATAATGAAGTAAATATTGATAATATGAATCAATTACATCCTTTCTATTTAGTCTATATAAAAGAAGATGGTGAGATATTATCTAATCATTTAAATGTTAAACATACTTTAGACATCTTAAGAATAATTTCAAAGGGTAAAAGCAATCCAATTAAAAGTGCTTATAATATCTTTAATGAATTTACTAATGATGGTAAGAATATGAAATTATATTCTAATTTATTAAGCCAAAGTATTGATTCTATAATAAATATCAAAGAAGAAAATGATATTGATAGTTTATTTAGAACAGGTGGTACTACCATGTTAAAAAATAATATTAAAGGATTAGAAGACTTTGAACTTATTACATTTATGGTGGTGATATAATGTTAGATATTCCTAAGAAATGTTATGTAAATAAATTTTTACCAAAAAAGATATTTTATGAAAAAATTGCTATATCTTCATCAGTTAAAGAAGAGTTTACTAATCAAGTAGATAGAATAACATGGTTATATAAAATATCTTCAGATACAATAGGTATTAGTAAAACAAATAATGTTGAGGAAATAGAAGTATTTAAACTTGATTTAAAAGAAAAAATAATACCCAAAAATGTTATTAAAGTAATAACAAAAGGTGTTCCATATAAAATATTATTTTTATTAAAATATAATGAAGAATATTGTTATTTATTAAAGATAGATGATATTTATAATTTAGAATGGAATAAGGATATTAACATTGACTTTAATGCTATAAATTTAGAAGTATTATATGAAAATATTGCTAAAACAATTATAGATAAAAAGGAAGACAATAGAAATTTTGAAATTATTATTGAAGAAAAAAGAAAAATAGATGACTTAAATAAAAAAATAAGTAATTTAAGAAGTAAAATTAAATCAGAAAAACAGTTTGATAGAAAACTAGAATTAAATAATGAATTAAATAAATTATTAAAAGAAATGGAGGAGATTAATAATGAATAAATTAGATATGGAGTCAAAAAATATAGTAGATTCAAACATTGAAAAATTAAAAGAATTATTTCCGGCGTGTTTTTGTGAAGGTAAAATAGATTTTGACATGCTTAAGCAGGAATTATCCGCAGTTATAATAGATGATAAAAAAGAAAAATATCAATTAACATGGCCAGGGAAAAAAGAGGCTATTTTGAATGCTAATATTCCTATATCCAAAACACTAAGACCTTTACTAGATAAATCATCTGATTTTTCTAATACCAAAAACGTTTACATCGAAGGGGACAATTTAGAAGCACTTAAATTATTACAGGAGTCATATTTAAATAAAATAAAATGTATTTATATTGATCCTCCATACAACACAGGTAGAAATTTAATATACAAGAATGATTTTTCTAAAAAGGCAAAAGAAGAATCAATTGATTCCGGTGATATGACAGAAGAAGGTATGAAATTAACAACAAATTTAACTACCAATGGAAGATTTCATAGCGATTGGCTTACAATGATGTATTCACGTTTGAAATTGGCAAGAAATTTATTAACTGAAGATGGAGTGTTGATATGTGCAATTGATGAAAATGAAGTTAATACACTAGGACTTGTTTTAGATGAAATTTTTAATTCTGAGTTATATTGTGTAACAATCATTCATAATCCACGAGGAATTCAAGGAACCAATTTTTCATATACTCACGAATATGCATATTTTGTATTTAAAACACCTGGTGAAAGAATTGGAAATAGAAAAATCGAAGAAAGAGATATTGACTATAGAAATTTGAGAGATAATGGTGGGGATTCTTTGCGAACAGATGCAAAAAATTGTTTTTACCCGATCATTGTTAAAGGTGAAAAGGTAATTGGATTTGGCGATGTAGTTTATGATTGTAATGTTCATCCCAAGCAATATGAAGTGGTAGATGGAAATATTTATGTATATCCAATCGATAAAAACGGCGTAGAAAGAAAATGGAGATATGCAAGACAATCTGTAGAAAACATTCGAGACATGTTAAAAGTCAGTTATGCAAATAATAAGTATGAAATTTTACTAGGAAAAAATTTTGGGACATATAGAACTGTTTGGAGTGATTCAAGATATGATGCTAATGAGTATGGAAAAAAATTATTGAATAGTTTAGTTCCAAACAATCCATTCGATTTTCCAAAATCATTAAATACTGTTTATGATGCAATTTACGCAGTAGTAGGTAATGATAAAAATGCCATAATATTAGACTTCTTTAGTGGTAGTTCTACTACAGCACATGCTGTTATGCAATTAAATGCTAGCGATGGTGGAAACCGTAAATTTATTATGGTTCAATTTCCAGAAAAAGGAAATACGTATTATAAAACAATATGTGATGTTGCACAAGCAAGAATTAAAGCCGCTGGCATTAAATTAAAAGAAGAAATTGATACGAATATTGATACAGGTTTTAGAGTTTATAAAGTAGATTCTTCAAATATGAAAGATATATTTTATAAACCAAGTGATTTGGGACAAGAAAATCTATTTGATTTAATGAGTAATATTAAAGAAGATAGAACATCAGTAGATTTGTTAACTCAAGTAATATTAGATCTAGGCTTAACTCTTGACCTAAAAATGGAAGAAAAGAAACTTATCAATAACAATGTATATTATGTTGCAGATAATGCCCTAGTTGCTTGTTTTGATGACAATGTTGACATTGATATTGTTGATGAAATTTGTAAATGCAAACCTCTAAAAGTTGTATTTAAGGACGCCTCTTTCAAAACCGACAAGGATAAAATTAATTTAGAAGAAAGAATTAAAAAATTATCTGCTGATACAGAAATAAGTATTTTATAGTTATGGAACAAATTAATATTAAAAAGCAAAATGAGTATAAAATATTATCAAAAATATATAATAATTCAAGTAGATATATAATAGAATCATGTGAACAACCTGATTTTGTAATATTTGATAAGAAAACAAATAAAAAATTTGGAGTTGAAATTACTGAATTGTATTATAGCCCATCAAGTGCTAAATTAAAAAACATTCCAAATTTTGTAAAAGATTGTTTAGAAAACGGGATTCCAAGAAAGGATCAAAAAAGATTAAGTGAGCATTTAATTTATATGGATGTTAACAATGAGTGGCATCATATTGGAAAAACAATTGGAGAAAAATTTAAAACTGTTGATGATTATGCCAATGCTGTAATTAATACAATAACTATAAAAGACAAAAAAATGAATAATTATCATACTAATGATTATTGTGAATTATTTATACAAGATAAAGAAAATTACTTTTTTTTCAAAGAAATTAAGAAATTAAAAGAATTATATAATAGTGACAAAATTATTGAGTGCATTAATAATTCAAAATTTGAAAGAATTTATTTATTTACAATTGTAAATAAACGAGAAATGTTACTTGTTTTTGGTAATGTTGAAGAAGGGCCGCTTGCTGTAAATAAAAATGATTTAAAAAAACATAAAGATTATATGAAGTTATTATTTGAGGAGGTGTAAACTATGAAATTAAAATTTAAACATCAGTCATACCAAGATAATGCAGTTCAGGCAATAGTTGATGTGTTTAAGGGACAATCAAAAGGATATAGAAGGGATTTACTCGCTAGATATAAAAAAACTGAAGGAACAGGTATATTTAGAGAAGAAAAAGAAATAGAAGAAATCTCTTTTGGTAATAAATCCATTGAATTACTTGAAACACAAGAGAGAAATAATATTAGAACAATCCAAAGAAGAAATGATATTAACTTAACAGATGGACAGGACCTTAGTGAGTTTTCTATTGAAATGGAAACTGGAACGGGTAAAACTTTTACATATATAAAAACCATGTATGAGTTAAATAAAGAATATGGATGGAGTAAGTTTATTGTAATGGTTCCAAGCATCGCAATTAGAGAAGGTGTTCAAAAATCCTTTGATGTTACTCAAGATTATTTTCAAGAGTTATATCATAAGAAAATAAGATACTTTATATATAATTCTTCTAATAGCTCTAATATTGCAAATATCAATGCTTTTGCATCAGATGACTCAATTCAAGTTATGATTATAAATTATCAAGCATTTACATCTAAAGGCGCTGGTAATAGAAAAATATACGAAGAACTTGATGAATTACAATCAAGAAGACCAATCGATGTAATTAAATCCGTTCATCCAATATTAATTATTGATGAACCTCAAAAGTTTGGTGATAAAACTGAAGAGTTATTTAAAGAGTTTAATCCTTTATTTAAGATTAGATATTCTGCTACTCATAAAAGAGGAAAAGAATATAATAAAGTTTATAGATTAGATGCTATTGATGCTTACAATCAAAAGTTAGTTAAAAAAATAAATGTTAAAGGAATAGAAGTATTACATGATAAATCAGAAGATACATACTTATTCTTAGATAGTGTAGATATTAGTAACAAACATGATCCAATTGCTAATTTAGAAATAGAAGTTAAATCTTCATCTGGTGTATCAAGAAAATTAATGAAAATTAAAGCTGGTGATGATTTATATACAAAATCTGGAGAATTACAACAATATAAAGGTTACAAAATTAGTGAAATTGATGGAAGATATGAAGATTATGATAAAGTATATTTCACTAATGGAAAAATGATTCAAGTAGGTCAAGCTAAAGGAAATGTAGAACAAGAATATATATCAAGAATTCAAATTAGAGAAACAATAAAAACTCACTTAGAAAAAGAAAAAGAATTATATAAAAAAGGAATCAAAGTTTTATCATTATTCTTTATTGATGAAGTAGCAAAATATAAATATTATGAAGATAGTCAGGCTCTAAAAGGTGAATATGCAAAGATATTTGAAGAAGAATACAATAAGGCAATTACAGATTATATTAATATCTTTGATGACGAATATTCAAAATATTTAAAGTCTTTTAAAACAGGTAAGATTCATGCTGGATATTTTTCTATTGATAAAAAAGGCCATGAGATAGACTCAGCAATTAATGACAAAAAAGAATATTTATCTTTCGATGAAGATGCTTATGATTTAATTATGAAAGATAAAGAAAGACTTTTATCTTTAGAAGAACCTGTCAGATTTATATTTTCCCATTCTGCACTTCGAGAAGGTTGGGATAATCCAAATATTTTTCAAATATGTACTTTAAAACATAGTAATTCTGAAATAAGCAAAAGACAGGAAATAGGCCGTGGACTCCGCATTTGTGTAAATAATAATGGTGAAAGAATGGACTATTCTGTATTGGAAGATAATTTTCATTTAATAAATAATCTAACTGTTATTGCATCAGAATCTTATGATAAGTTTGCTGAAGCACTTCAAACTGAAATGATTGATAGTTTATCATCGAGACCAACAAAACTAACTATGGATTGGCTTTTGAATAAACAAGCTATTAATGAAGAAGGAAATATATTAGAGTTTAATAATGAAAACACATTTAATTTTATGTTACAAATGAAAAATGCTGGTTATGTAGATGAACAATTTAAAATAACTGAAAGATTCATAGAAGATAGAGACAATAATGAGTTAAACTTAGGCGACCCATTTAACAGTTTTAAAGAAGATATCACAAGAATGATTTCTAATATATACAATACGGATAATTATAAACCAATAACTGATGGAAGAAGAGATAATATCAAAAATCTTATTCCAAATGACAATTTTAATAAAAAAGAATTCCAAGATTTATGGAATAAAATTAACATTAAAACTTTATATGAAGTTGATTTTGACTCTGATGAATTAATTGAAAAAGCTGTTAATTCAATTGATGCTAAATTAAATATTGCTAAAATGGCAATAAGAATTACTCAAGGTGAACAAAAGGAAACACTTTCAGCTGAATCATTGAAAGAACATTCTACATTAACAAATGGAAAAACTTCTACAATTTTACTGGATGATTTTTCACCATCACAGGTTGAATATGATTTGATTGGAGAAATTACAAAAGATACTGGTTTAACGAGAAAAACTATAGTTATAATTCTATCAAAAATCAATCCAGAAAAGTTTAATTATTATCAATATAATCCTGAAGAATTCATAAGAAAAGTAACTAACATTATTAATGATGAAAAAGCAACTTCTGTTATTGAAGGTATAACATATCATAAAACGGATAAAAAATATTCTACTGATATTTTCACAATGAATAATATTAAAGCTGAATTAAACGTTAATGCAATATCAAATGTTAAAAAACACATATACGATTTTTTAGTATACGATTCATTAATAGAAAAAAAATTTGCAGAAAAGTTAGAATCTGGGGAAGTAACTGTTTATGCAAAATTACCTAATGATTTTAAAATTCCTACACCAGTCGGAAATTATAATCCAGATTGGGCAATTGTCTTTGACAACAAATCTTTTAAATATATTTATTTCATTGCAGAAACAAAAGGTGATATGTCATCATTACAATTAAAAGGGGCAGAACAAGCTAAAATTGCCTGTGCTAAAAAACATTTTGAATGTATAAGCAATGGAGAAGTAAAATATGATGTGGTTGATAGTTATGAATCATTAATAAATATGATTTCGTAATAAAAAATGATAGATAGCACATTACACAAAATTAAATTTCAGATTATATTATATACTTAGAATTGTAATTAGGAGGTACACTATGAGTAAAATTCAATTGATAACTTATAATATAGACGAGTTTAGTGACTATGATAATAATATAGATGTCAATAATTTTAACGCATTAAAAGCATTAGATAACTATGATATTAATGTTATAGACTTGTCTTCTTTTGAAATATGGGCAAATAGAACTAATACAGAATCAAGGCCATCAATTGACAGCAAACTTACTGCCGACTTTAATAGTATTCATCAAATGATAAAAAATAGTAAAAAATCAAAAATTATCATTTGCCTGCCACAAAATATTTATTATAAATGTATACAATATGAAACAGAAAATAAGATTCAATTAAAAAACATGATACCTGTATTTACTACAATAATTCATCAGTTAGTACCTATTGGCAATATAGATATAGTATATGAAAATAGTGACACTACAATAGGTACAGAATCAATAGAAGCATCTTTCTATTTTAATAATCCAATATATAGGCGGTTATTAATTTCGAACGGAAGTGAGAAGACAACCACTATAGAATCTGAACGCATAATTTTAACGACCTTGAACTTAATAAGAAATGATAACCCTGATTTGCTGTATATGTTTTTAAATGAGATAGGAATAATAAACAGCGAAACACAATATCCAGAATGGATTTATATGTATAGCTTTAATGATGATGAGATTCAAAATAATAATATTGAACAGGCAAAGGAACAAATAAAATTACAAAAAGAGATAATAGAGAAAGCTAATCAAAAACTACAACAAAATTTACACTTCAAATCAATATTGTATAATAATTCAAGCGATTTGGTAAATGTTGTCTTCGAAATATTAGAATATATATTTGAGGTATCATTAGTTGACTTTAATGATGAAAAGAAAGAAGATTTCTTATTTGTAAAGGATGATGTGACTTTTATTGGGGAAATAAAAGGCGTAACATCAAATGTTAAATATGAACATATTTCTCAACTGGAGGTTCATTATTCAAAATATTTAGATGAATTACAAGAAAAAAATAAAACAGAACAAATAAAAAAATTACTAATAATTAATTATGAGAGAGCAAAGGATATAAGAATTCGTGATGATATCAATAAAATGCAAATTGACTTGGCCAAGAAAAATGAAACACTAATTATTGATACAAAGTCATTATTAATGATGTATGAAAGAATATTACAAAACAAATTAAAAAAATCTAATGTAATAAAATATATTATAAATAGTAATGGTTTAATAGAAATTGATAAAATTGATGATTATAGGTAATTAACATGAATAGTAAGAAAAAAATATTAAATTCTAAAAATAGTATATTAAATTTAATTTTAATGATAATAACATTAATATTTGTAATTTATACTTTTATAAAAATAAAGCAATCATTAATAAAATATATTAAATATGTATTTGATACATATACAGCAATTTCAGTAGCTTTAATTACTGGATTATTAGCGTTTGTTTCAGTACCAATAGGAAAGTATTTTGAAAATAGGTATAATATAAAAAATAAAATTAGGGAAGAAAGACAAAAAGTATATATTGAGTTTTTGAATTGGCTAATAAAAAATGTTCTGTATGCCGAAGTCACAAATAATAAAAATATAATAGAAGAATTAAGAGAACAACAAAAATATATGACAATTTATGCATCTGATAATGTGTTGAAAGCTTGGTCTGACTTTAAAACATCTGTTATGAATAGTGAGCAAAATAAAAAGGGTTTAACAAAGGAGGAGACTACAAAATATTATTTAGAAAATGAAGCACCTAAAATTGAAGACCTAATTTTAGCAATTAGAAAAGAATTGGGATATAAGAATAAAAATATAAATCAATATGATATTTTAAAACTATACATTAATGATATAAACAAATATTTAAATTGATTAACTTACACAATAATTATTGGCTAATGTTAATATATGGTGAACATAAAAAATAATAAAGTAATTTACAAATACTTTAAAATAGTAGAAGAATGATATGTTAATTCATAAAAAAAATACTAGCATACCAATAAATTAAAAAATATATTCCAAAGAATAATATCAACAATAATATTTTCTATGCAAAAAAATAAGTTGTCATAGCTATACAGTTTGAAGAAAGGAGAACTAAATGGAAATCACAACAAAAAAAGTCAAATCTTCAATAAAAAGAAAGTTTATTAAACCACTGAATGACGGAATAAAATATAATATAAATAAGCTAGATAAAGAAAAAAAAGTAAAGTACAACGAAACAATAAGTTTAATTAAACAGTCATATCAAACTTTAAATAATGTTGAAATGTTATTAAAAAGTGATAGCATAGTTGATGCAAATTCATTATTAAGGTCAAGTTTTGAGTATATACTTGTAGGAATGATGCTACAGTTTGACGATAGCGTTTTTAATGAATTTATCAATTTATCAATAGATGACGATAATGCAAGAGACTCTACGAAAATTTTAAGATTAATTAATAGGTTTAAAACTCATTTAAATGAAATAAGTGCAGAGTTATTTGAAGATTTTAATAGAGTAGAAAAAGGAGATATGTTAACAGAACTGTATGATAAGTTATCTAAATTTACACACGGATCATTATTTGTAACAACACTTGTTGAAATAAAAAATAAAGATGATATTGAAATGTTTAAGATGCTGAATTATCAAAGTTTTTATTTTGTTAAGATTTTATTATTTTGTTGTTTAAAATATTTCACTAATGACAAGAATCACTATATAGAAGAAAATAATCTTGGGTTTTGCATCATGTTTGATTATTTTTATATTGGAGAAAGATTAAAAAGCAAAGAAATGACATTCAAAAAATATGACGAATTTTTATATAAAGATAAAAATGAAAAATACTTCGAAAAAAACAAGAAGTATGTTGAAAAAATACAAAAAGAGACACTTCACTTAGATGATGAAAAAATTGATGATAAAAAATTTATGGAAGCATTAAAAAAATTTTTAGAATAATTTTATATGTTGCAATAAATAATAATTTAATAGATAATTAGTTATATCAAAAAGACTTACCAACATCACGATGATGTACTAAGTCTTTTTTTCATACCTTACAAACTTGTAATATAAAACACACTAAAACAATGATATAATAGAACTATAGAAAGAAGGAAATATAATATATGAAAAAGATAATGATAATTGAAGATGATACTATAATATCTAAAGAATTATATGAACTACTAGTAAATGCTGGCTATGAAGCATTAATACTAAAAGACTTCTCAAATGCCAAAGAAGAAATATTAAAAAGTAATATAGACCTCATCCTCTTAGATATAAATATACCATATCAAAATGGTGAGCAGTTACTTAAAGAAATAAGAAAAGAATCAAATATTCCCGTAATAATGGTAACCTCAAGAGCAAATGAAACCGATGAAATATTATCAATCTCTTATGGCGCAGACGATTACATAACAAAACCTTATAGCCCAACCATTCTATTACTAAGAATACAAAATATATTTAAAAGATTAGATAATAGTACTGAAGTACTGAAATATAAAGATTTAGAAGTCTCGCCATCACGAGGTACATTATCTGGTAGTAACAAAGAATTAGAACTAACCAAAAATGAAATGCTAATCTTTCAGCACTTATTAAATAACCAAAACAGAATTGTACCAAGAGATGAATTAATGACCATTCTTTGGAATAATGAAGAATACATAAATGATAATGCTCTAACCGTAAATATAAGTAGACTAAGAAGTAAACTAGAGGGCTTTGGCTATCCAGATGCTATAGAAACAAGAAAAGGACAAGGATATATACTATTATGAAATTAACAAACTATCTAAAAGATAAAATAACCATAATCATTATCACTATCATATCAATAATTCTAATAACTCTATTAGAGATAGCCTTCAAAGTACCAGAGGGACTAATAATAGTAACCATAGTATTACTACTATTAACACTAATCATAGCCCTTTTAATATCATATTTCCAAAAAAGAACCTTCTATAACACCCTCATAACCAATACCAAAAATCTAGATAAAAAATACCTGGTCCTAGAAACCTTACCCAAACCAACTACTTACGAAGAAGAACTAATATATAACATCATGTACGACATAAACAAATCAATGATTGAAAATGTCAGTAGTTACATAAATAGCACCAAAGACTTCAAAGATTATATTGAAATGTGGATACATGAAGTCAAAATACCAATATCAAGTCTAATACTTATGACCCATAATCATAAAAACCAAGTACCAAAAGAATACATTGAAGAAATAAAAAGACTAGATAACTACATCGACCAAATCCTCTATTATGTAAGAAGTAACTATACCAGTGAAGACTTTATCTTCAAAAAAGTAAAACTAGAAAAAATAATCTCATCAGTAGCCCTTAAAAATAAAGATGACCTCTTAGAAAATAAAATTGACCTAATCGTCGATATAAAAAATACCGAAGTCTATACCGATACCAAATGGTTAGAATTCATTTTAAATCAAATTATCAATAACAGTATTAAATACAAAAAAGATGTGCCAAACTCCTATATCCAAATAAATGCTATAGAAGATAGTAATCAAATAACCTTATTTATCAAAGATAACGGTATTGGCATACCAAAAAGTGATATCCCTAACGTTTTCAAGAAATCATTTACCGGTACTAACGGCAGAGATAAAATCAAATCAACAGGCATGGGCCTATACATAGCCAAAAAATTATGTACCAAACTAGGACATAAAATAGAGATAGAATCTGAAGAAAAAGAATATACCATCGTCAAAATAACCTTTGGCAAAAATAAACTTTATCACCCAGAAGACTAACCTTACAAAAAAGTAATATACTGTAATATTAAAATTACGACAAATATCCTATTATCTAGTATTATTAATTACGAAAGGAAGGAAAATAATATGGAAAATATACTAAAAATAGAAAATATTGAAAAATACTATGGAAGTAAATCAAGTTTAACTAAAGCCATAGATAACATATCATTTGAAGTAGAAAAAGGAGATTTTGTCGCTATCATGGGTTCTTCAGGTTCAGGTAAAACAACATTACTAAACTGCATATCCACAATTGATAAAGTAACCGCCGGACATATTTTTGTAGGAGAAACTGACATAACAAAACTAAAAGGAAATGATTTAAACAAGTTTAGAAGAGAAGACTTAGGTTTCATCTTTCAAGACTTCAATTTATTAGATACCTTAACGGCCTATGAAAATATAGCACTAGCCTTATCAATTCAAAATGTAAGTCCCAAAGAAATAGATAAAAAAATAAAGAAAGTAGCAAAAGAACTAGACATCGAATCAGTACTAAAAAAATATCCTTACCAAATGAGTGGAGGACAAAAACAAAGAGTAGCAGCAGCTCGTGCAATAATAACAAATCCATGCTTAGTACTCGCAGACGAACCAACTGGAGCTCTAGATTCTAAGTCATCAAAAATGCTACTAGAAAAACTAACCTACCTAAATAATGCTTTAGGAGCCACTATTCTAATGGTAACCCATGACGCTTATGCCGCAAGTTACGCTACTAGAATAATCTTCATAAAAGATGGTAAAATATATAACGAAATCCGTAAAGGAAATGATACCAGAAAAGAATTCTTTGATAAAATAATAGATGTCGTAACCTTACTAGGAGGAGACATAAATGATGCTCTTTAAATTGTCTATAAAAAACATAACCAAAAGTATTAAAGATTATGCCATCTATTTCTTTACTCTAGTACTAGGAGTAGCTATTTTCTATGTTTTCAATGCTATAGATAGTCAAACAGTAATGCTAAATGTATCATCGTCAACAAGTGAAATAATAAGACTAATGACCACCATTCTAGGAGGAGTAAGTGTCTTTGTCTCATTCATTCTAGGATTTCTAATCATCTATGCCAGCCGTTTTCTCATAAAAAGAAGAAACAAAGAATTTGGAATCTACTTAACCCTAGGAATGTCCAAAAGAAAAATATCACTAATCCTTTTCTTTGAAACTCTTATAATAGGAGTTATCTCTTTAGGAGTTGGCCTAGCCCTAGGAATAGTTTTATCACAACTAATGAGTATCTTAGTAGCCAATATGTTTGAAGCAGACCTAACAAAATTCCAGTTTACATTTTCATCTTCAGCAGCCCTAAAAACCTTATTATACTTTAGCATAATGTATCTAATAGTAATGATATTTAACACCATAATTGTAAACAAATGTAAACTAATAGACCTATTACATGGTAATAAAAAATCCGAAAAAGTGAAATTAAAAAATCCTATCATTTGCACTATAGTATTTATAATTGCGGTCATAGCACTATCATATGCTTACTATCTAGTAACAGATGTTTTTGGTACTTCACCACTTATGAATACTATAAGTGGGATATTAATACCAATAGCCCTAGGTTGTATATCAACATTTCTAATATTTTGGTCACTATCAGGTCTAATTCTAAAGATAGTAATGCATCTAAAAAAATACTACTACAAAGGACTAAATAGTTTTACCGTTCGTCAAATAAGTAGCAAAATAAATACCACTGTCTTTTCAATGACAATAATATGCCTAATGCTATTCTTTACTATATGTATCTTTTCATCAGCATTATCTATAAAAAACTCTCTATCAGGTAATCTAAAAGATTTAGCACCAGTTGATATTCAGTTCTCAAAATTACAAGAACCATTATCTAAAGAAGAACAAGAAAACTTTTCAAAAGACATAATAGAGGATTATAACACCACTGTCAAAGATACCTTACAAAGATTAGATGTATATAAGTATCTAAAAGAAGTAGTAGACATAAATATATATAGAGTAGAAGAAATAACCCTAAAAGATTCTTTTGGAGACCAAATAGAACAAATAGGAAAAGATTATCCATTACTAGCATATCAAGATAAAGAAACACTAATAAAATTAAGTGACTACAATCGTCTAGCAAAACTATATAACAAAAAAGAATTAACTCTGAAAGATAATGAATATGTAATTATAGCCAATTATAAGATGATGGCGGATATTAGAAATATAGCCCTAAAAAATAATACCAAACTAACTATAAATGGTAAAGACTACTATCCAAAATATCAAGAATGTCAAGATGGCATTATCGAACTAAGTGGAAGTGCTACTAATACAGGAGTAATAATATTACCAGATAATGCCTTAGAAGGTATTCATCCATATAAAAATATTTTAGCAGCTAACTATCAAGCAGACACTAAAGAAGAAAAAGAAAATGTTGAAGATATAGTTAATACTATAATAAATAACCATTTTAACAAAGATACCTTATTATCATATAATACTAAAATAGATATCTATGAATCATCCATAGGACTAGGAGCCATGGTAACATTTGTAGGACTATATCTAGGAATAATTTTCTTAATATCAAGTGCAGCTATCTTAGCCTTAAAAGAATTATCAGAAAGTACTGATAATAAAGAAAGATTTAATATGTTAAGAAAAATAGGAACTGATGATAAAATGATAAACAAAGCCCTATTTAATCAGATAGCAGTATTCTTTCTATTCCCATTATTACTAGCCATAATTCACTCAATATTTGGAATAGAGTTTGCTAACTATATCTTAAAAACAATGGGAACAGAATCATTATTATCATCAATAATATTAACAGCAGTATTTCTAGTAGTAATCTATGGAGGATATTTCTTAGTAACATACTACTGTAGTAAAACCATAATAAAGGAGAGATAAGATGAGCTATTTAGTACCAATAAAAGCAGCTTTAATAATCTTTCCTTTTTTAGCCTTATTAATAACATTACCATATATAATATATGAATATCATCATTATGGATCAGTAAACAAATTAAGAACTTTAATAATATATTCCTTTATCTTATATCTAATAACAATCTACTTTTTAGTAATATTACCTCTTCCAACCAAAGAAGAAGTAATCAAAATGAAAGTGATTAATCCTCAGTTAATTCCATTAACATTCATAAAAGATATAGTAGAGGACCTAATAGAATTAAAACAAATAAATATCTTAAAAATAATAACTATACCTAGTATATATACTGTTATCTTTAATATAATAATGTTTATGCCATTAGGAGTCTATCTAAGATACTACTATAAATGTTCATTAAAGAAAACAATAATTATAAGCCTCTTAATATCACTATTCTTTGAATTAACTCAATTAACAGGACTATATTATATCTATCCTAGACCATATCGTAATTTTGATGTGGATGACCTATTAATAAACACACTAGGAGGTCTTCTGGGATATTTAATAATAAGTCCTATCCAAAAACATTTACCCACAAGAGAAGATATCGATACCAAATCATTAAAAGAAGGACAAAAAGTATCTTCCTTAAGAAGAATAACTCTCTTTCTAGGAGATATCTTTATCTATCTACTAATGATAATGCTAGTATCAATTTTAATAAATAATAAATATATAAATCTTTTATTAGCGGTTCTTTACTTTATTATCATTCCATATTTTAACCACAACCAAACTATCTTTGGAAGAATAATAAATGTATCATTGGAAGTACCAGATAAGAGATTACTTAGAATAACTTTAAGAAATATCTTTATATATTTATATTACTATGGAATATTTTCATTAGTGGTAGATTTAGAAATGTTATTAGCTAAAAATATACCTAACTATTTATCAGTAATAATAGGATTAAATACATTTTTAATATTTATAATTTTCTATATATATAGTTTTATAAAAATATTAAAAAATAAGCAATTACTATATGATAAAATATTAAATATAAAGTATGTAAGTACTATAAAAGTAAATAATGTAGATTAATATAGTCTATGTTATTTTTTTCTTTATCCTCTTAAGCCTAGGTCTTAAGAGGTAATTTAGAGCCTATTATATAGTCTCTAAATTAAAAGTATTATATTGTATTATAATAATTAATATGATACAATCAAATTGAAGTAGAGAGGAAAAATATGAATTATGTATATCATGGAAGTAGTATTCCTAACTTAGAAGTAATTAAAAAACACAAAAGTACTCATATGAAGGAATGGGTATATGCTTGTCATTCAAAGGGAATAGCAACAATTTTCCTATCAAAACAAGGTAGTGACTTATTTTATTCATTATCTGGAGATGGAAAAAATTATCCAGTAGAACTAGTAGAAAGAAAGCCAGGTATGTTTAAAAAGATATTTAATTGTTCTGGATATATTTATAAACTAGATGCATCTAATTTTAGAGAAAACCAAACTGGATGGTCCGCAGAAGTGGTAAGTGACACAGATGAAAAAGTAATATCTTCTGAATATATAGATAATGTTTATGATGAATTAATTAAACTAGATAAAGAAGGATTAATAAAATTATATTTATATCCAAATAGACCTGATTATGTTCCAATAGATAATAGTGATTTAATCCCAAAAGTATTAAGATGGTATAAGAATGGATTTAATATAAATAACTTTTATAATATATATCCCGAATTAAAAGATAAGTTTATAGAAGAATTAGAAAAGGCAAATGAAAATTAACATAGAAGTTACTATATTATGCTAGAATATTAAATATGTAAGTACTATAAAAGTAAATAGTGTAGATTAATATAGTCTATGTTATTTTTTTCTTTAAAAATATTTGTGTTGTATTATATATAAGCCATAACTAATTAAATACAAAATGTCAAAATGCTGTAAAAATAATCAAAGATAACATATAAATTATTAAAATTATGATATACTTAAGTTAATGATAGAGGTGATATAATGCCTAGTTGGTCAGTCCATTTAGCAGTAGCAAAAGAAGTTAATAAAAAATTAAATTTAAATAAAGATTTATTTTACTATGGTAATTTAATACCAGATGTAGATAAAGGTACTATTATTAATCGTTATACAGCACATTTTTACGATAATATTCCTTTTCCATCTTGTCCTAAAGAAAAAATGATAAATATAAGCAAATTTTTAAATACATATAAAAATGAACTTAATAATGATTTAATATTAGGATACTATTCCCATTTATTAACAGATACTTATTTTAATAATGTTGTATATACCAAATGTTGGGTACAAGATACAAATAACAATATAATAGGAATAAAATTTAAAAATAGCAAAATAAAATATATTGATATTGAAGATAAAAAGAAGCAGAAGAGAAAATATAAACATAAAGATTTTGAATTATATGGTAAATATTTATATCAAGATGGTCTAGTAGATATACCTAAAGATATAAATATAGTAATGTCAAACATTGATAAACTAATACCAAAATTCTTAAATAAAGAACTTGTAAATCATAGGTTTAATTATCTACAAAATAAATTTTCAAATTTTAATAAGTTAAGTTTATTTGAAAGAAAATTTAAACATAGATATTGCCTTTTTACAAAGGAAGAATTAAATACAATTTTTAATGATTGTGTTAATTATATAATAAAAGAAATTATTAAGTTAGGAGATAATAAAAATGCCTAAAGAAGAATATACAAGTAAATTAAAAAATATATAAGTTAGGTGTAAATAATGGAAAATATAAAAGAGAAATATATGGAAAAAAACTTTAATAATATAATAAAAGAAATAAGAAAATGCAACATTTGTGAAGATAAGTTTGGCTTCAAACCACATCCAGTAGTCATAGGTTCTGCTACTTCAAAAATAGTTCAAATAAGTCAAGCACCATCTAAAACGGTAGATACCACACTAAAGCCATTTACTGATCAAAGTGGTAAAAAATTAAAATACGAATGGTATCAAATAAGCGATGAAAAATTCTATAATCCAGATAACTTCTTTATTACAGCCCTAGCACATTGCTACCCAGGAAAAGATAAAAATGGATGTGATAAAGCACCACCTAAAATATGCTACGAAAAATGGATAAAGAAAGAACTAGAATATATAGATAATAAATTATACATAATAATTGGAGCTAAAGCCGCTAAAACATTTTTTCCAAATGAAGATTATAATGACCTAATATTTAAAAATAATATATTATTTAATAAACCAGCAATAGTTTTGCCACATCCATCACCACTTAACATAAAATGGTTTAAAGATAATCCAGACTTTATAAAAAAAAGAATTATTGAAATAAGAAAAATAATAAATAATACATTAAATAAAAATTAAAGGTACTAAAAAATAGTATCTTTTTCTTCTAGTCAAGTTAACCAAATTAACATTATTTACATATACTACTTTGAAGGTGATAACTATGAATAATAATGAAGATAGAGCGGTCCGTAAAGTAATAATTGACCCAGGTCACGGTGGTACGGATTCTGGTGCTACAGGCAATAATTTATTAGAAAAAGACTATAATCTATTAATATCCAAATACATGTATGATAGATTTAAAGAGTTAGGAATACCAGTAGCTATAACTAGAGACTCAGATACCACATTATCTCCAACTGATAGAGTAAATACTATTTTAAATAAATTTGGTAACTCATCTGATGTTATACTAATATCGAACCATGTCAATTCAGGGGGTGGCGAAGGAGCCGAAGTCATCTATGCCCTAAGAAATAGAGATACCCTAGCTAAAAGAATACTAGAAAATATAGGAGCCACTGGACAAGAAACAAGAAAATATTACCAAAGAAGACTACCAAGTGACACCTCTAAAGACTACTATTTCATACATCGAAATACTGGCAATCTAGAACCACTAATTGTAGAGTATGGCTTTATAGATAGTGCCAAAGATGTCGAATTCCTAAAAGAAAACTACAAAGAACTAGCAGAAGCCGTCATATCAGCAGTAGCAAACTATATAGGAGTACCATACACACCACCAGAGGGAATAACAACCAATACCTATGTTGTTCAAAAAGGCGATTCACTATATAGCATAGCAAATAAATTAGGTACTACTGTTTCAGAACTAAAAAAAGAGAATAACTTAACAACAAATACATTACAAATAGGAGAGGTTCTTCGTATTCCAACCAAAGAAATATATGAAGGAGAAGAAAATGTCTACATAGTCCAAAAAGGTGATACCTTATACTCGATAGCGGCAGCCAACAATACTACCGTGGATGAATTAAAGAAAGCAAATAATCTAACATCCAATATTCTATCGACTGGACAATTACTAAAAATACCAAGTGCATTATTACCAGAGTCAACATACATTGTAAAGAAAGGCGATTCCTTATATTCAATTGCCAATAAATATAATACTACCGTTGATGAACTAAAGAGAATCAATAACTTAACAAGTAATATTCTAAGTATTGGTCAGGTACTAAAATTACCAAGTGATAAAGTAAGCGATGTAGAGAAGGAAGAAAATACCATTAGTTATACAGTTCAAAAAGGCGATTCCCTATATAGCATAGCCAGAAAATATTCTACTACCATTGATAAAATAAAAGATTTAAATAATCTAACAACTAATTTATTATCAATAGGTCAAGTATTACTAATACCAACAGATACCAACCTAGAGACAACTTACACCGTTCAGAAAGGAGATTCACTATATAGTATAGCCAAAAAATATGATACTACTGTTGATAGATTAAAACAGTTAAACAATCTATCGTCAAATCTACTATCCATAGGTCAAATGCTAATAGTAAGATAATATAGAAAGTATATAACCATATATTTTCTTTTTTTGTCCACTTTAACCATAAACAAGTTTATGTTTTCCGTGGTATGATAGAGCCAAATAATTTTGTCTCTATCATAAAATGAGTAAGCCTAAGATTAGTCTTCCTCATTATGCCTATTATCAAAAATAATTTTTTTCTATAAAAAAATAAACACCTATGATATAATATAATAAAGTAGGTGTAGCAGGTGAAAGAAGAATTTATAAAAAAATTAAATAATAAAGAATACATATCAAAATATTTATATCTAAAAGTTCAAAAAGAAATCCCATCACTAATACCAAATAATTTTAATCTTGACACATACAATAATGAAGTATTAGCAAGCGACCAAATCAAATATAAAGACTATTTTCAAAATATGTATAACAATATAGACCCAAATATTCATCTAGATGAAGACCAAATAAAAGCCATCCTAACAGATGAAGAATACTCCCTTATAATAGCGGGAGCAGGAACCGGAAAAACAACCACGATGGCTTCCAAAATAAAATATTTAGTAGACATCAAGAAAATACCACCAAACGAAATCCTAGCCATAAGTTTTACCAAGAAAGCCACTGAAGAATTACAAAAAAAAATAGTAGTGGATTTTAACATACCAGCAGAAGTAACAACTTTCCACTCCCTAGGCCTAATGTACATAAGAGAAATATTTAAACCACATAAATGCTACGTAGTAGATAAAAATATTCGCAACAGCATCTTTCTAGAATATTTCAAAGAAAACATCTTTCCCTATAAAAACAAAGTAAAAGAACTACTAGAATTATTCACTACCAGTACCGTTAAAAAAATATGGTTATTCGGAGATTACTTCCAAAGAAACTATCAAAAATACAACACTTTCCAAGAATATTTCCAAAACTATAAAATAGATAGATTAAAAGAAATACCTGACTTAGACAAATGGCTAGAAGATAGAATAAATAAAGACATAAACGATTCCGAAGTAATATATACCATTCGTGGAGAAATGGTCAAATCTAAAGGTGAAGCCATAATAGCCAATTTTCTATACATAAATAGCATTGACTATGAATATGAAAAAGTATATGAAAAATTAATGCCTGATAACAAAACATATAAACCTGACTTCACTTTAAATTTAGGAGGAGAAGAGGTATATGTTGAATACTTTGGATTATCGAATTATAAAGATGATGAATTAAATAGATACAATAAAATAAGAAAAATAAAAGAAGATTACCATGCTAGGCACCATACCAAGTTCATAAAGATAGATTATCAAAGAGGAGAAAATTTAGAAAACACCCTAAGAGAAGAACTAACAAAGATGGGCTTTATATTAAAGAAAAAAACAAATATCGAAATATATAATAGAATTCTAGATAATAACGAAGTATCACAATTATTCCCCTTTAGAGATTTTCTTTACTCAGTAATAGATGGGATAAAGTCATCAAAAAATAGAAAAGACTATTCAAAGTTGGCAGTAAAATATATAAACACCTTAACTTCACTAGAAGAAACCGAAATGTGTCAAAAACAATATACCTATATAAACGATTTCTATCTATATTATCAGAAGAAATTATATGGCAGTGAAAACTATGGTTTTGACTTCAGTGACATGATATATTACTCAAATCTATACATAAATCATATTGGTACAAACACTAACTTAAAATTCCAGTACATAATAATAGATGAATATCAAGATATATCCGAAGATCGCTATATCCTCGCCAAAAATGTATCCACAGTAAATACTGCTAAAGTAGTAGCGGTAGGCGATGATTGGCAATCAATATTTTCATTTGCAGGTTCCAAAATAGAATATACATATAATTTTCTATCATATTTCCCAACAGCCAAAATATTAAAAATATCAAAAGCTTATCGTAACAGTAGGCAACTAATAAAGTATTCTAGTGATTTTATAATGAAAAATACTGATCAAATATCTAAACAACTATTGTCAACTAAAGAAAATCCAAGTCCTATAAAATTTGTTTTTTTTGAAGAAGGAAAAGAATACCAAAAGTTAAAAGAATTAATTCTTGCTATTCATAAAAACAACAAAAATAGTCACATATTAATACTAGGAAGAACAAACAAAATAATAGATACTATGTATGAAGAACCAGAGTTAATAGATGATATGGAAACAAAAGTAAAGTATCAAGGATATGGTGATATAGATATTGATGGAATGACAATTCATAAATCTAAAGGACTAACTAGTGATGAAGTAATAATAATAGGCTTAGATAGTAGGTTTCCTAAACCATATTATGGTGATTTTTGGCTTAAAGAAATATATAAAAATAATTGGTATGAAGAAAAAATACCATTTGCAGAAGAACGAAGATTATTTTATGTAGCCTTAACGAGAACCAAGAATAATGTATATCTATTAGTAAATAAAGATGCTGATAACCGTAGTCCCTTTATAAATGAGATATATAATATAATGATTAATAATAAGGAAAGTATATAACCATATATTTTCTTTTTTTTGTTCACTTTAACCATAAACAAGTTTATGTTTTCCGTGGTATGATAGAGCCAAATAATTTTGTCTCTATCATAAAATGAGTAAGCCTTAAGATTAGTCTTCTTCATAAAAGTATTATTAAAGTTTACACTATTTTACATATGAAAAGCCTTATAAAATATAGAATTATCCACACTGCCTGTGGACAGATTAAATAAATTTGACAAAAATTGACAAAATTAACAAAAACCTGTTGACAAGTACTAATCCATATAGTATACTTATTGCGATATTAAGGCCTACCAAATTAATGAATTTTTTGAAGACTTTTTCAAAGAAATTCATTAATAATATTTGAGTAAAAGTACAAATCTAAGAATGGGCGAAATCTGAAAATAAGGAGGTTATTGCTAGAGTAACAACACATAACGCTCTAGTTTGAAAAATAAAAAACACCTAATGTGTTATTAAATGTAATTCCTATAAAAATATATAAAAATTATTTTATTGTTGATTAATATATCAACTAATCCCTTTTTTATGTTAGATATTAAATAAAATTCACAAAAATCTGTTAAACCTATATTAAATTAAAAAGTACAAAACTTCAAAACCCTATTGTAGAAAAAATTAAAAGTAGGAATTACCGCTTATTTATTAAATAGTTCGTTTGTTATAATAATTTGTTTTTGATTTATGTTTTTGTTTTTAAAATATAAAAATATATTTACTCCAATTAGTAAATAAAAAAATAACTATTATCCATTCCCAGGGTAATAGTTATTTTAATTATATAATTATTTATTTTTATTAGGAATTTCTTTCTTATTAATAACTTTCTTAGACTGAACATCTTTTTTACTATTGTTATCATCTTCTTTAGTATGCGTTTTAATGCCCATAACAATAGGTAAGATAATAGGAACTCTACCAGTCTTATCTGAAAGAATTGGCATAAGACCATTAATAATTTCCGACTTCATATCATTAAAGTTAAAGAATTTCTTTTTAAGTTCCTTATTAATAATAATTTCTGCATTATGTTGAATTTCCTTAATTAAATCAGTATTTTCATTAACAAGTATATAACCTCTAGTAGTAATTGCAGGACTACCTAAAAGAATCTTATGCTCAATATCGATATTAGCAATAATAACTAGAATACCATTAGTACTCATAAGAATTCTATCCTTTATAACTGCAGACCCAACATCACCAATTCTTGAGCCATCGACATAAACTTCACCAGCTTGTACTTTACCATCTTTATATAACTGTCCTTTATCAAGAGCAAGAACATCACCATTTTCTAAGACAAAAGTATTTCTTCTTGGAATGCCACACATAACACCTAAATCTGTATGTTTTTTAAGCATTCTAAATTCACCATGGTAAGGAACAAAGTATTTAGGCTTAAATAATCTAATCATAAGTTTAAGTTCTTCTTGATTAGCATGCCCTGAAGAGTGAATTTCACTCATTGTATTAGTAAATACCTTAACACCTTTTTTATAAAGCTTATTAATAGTTCTTGATACAGAAGCTGTATTACCTGGAATAGGGGAACTAGAAAATACTACTATATCATTAGGCATCAAACTAATTTGTCTATGTGTACCAGCAGCAATTCTAGATAGAGCCGCTAGTGGTTCACCTTGGCTACCAGTACAAAGTAAACATACTTCACCAGGTTTTAAATGATTAGCCTCTTCCGCAGTAATAATAATACTCTTATCCTCAAAGTAACCACACTTAAGAGCAATATCAACCATGTTTTCCATACTTCTACCAAATAAAGCAATTTTTCTATTATTCTTTTTACAAGTTTCAATAATATGTTTAATTCTATAAACATTTGAAGCAAAAGTGGCTAGAATAATTCTATTACTAGTATAAGTAGAGAAAATTTCTTTTAAGTTTTCATCAACAACACTCTCACTAAGAGAAGTGCCAGGACTCATTGCATTAGTAGAGTCACTCATAAGTACACTAACACCTTTTTCACCAATTCTTGCCATCTTATGTAAGTTAGCCATTGGTCCAATAGGAGTCATATCAAACTTAAAGTCACCAGTCATAACAATAGTACCATCAGGAGTCTCTATTGCAAGACCATGAGAATCAGGTATCGAGTGGGTTGTTCTAAAAAATTCAATATTAAAATATTTAGTTTTAATTACAGTGCCTTCATCATAAACAACCATGTCTTTGTAGACAATATTTCTTTCATCTAATTTTTTATCAATAAGCTCTTTAGCATTAGCGGGAGCATAAATCTTTGGAATATTAACACTCTGTAATAAGAATGGAATACTACCAATATGATCTTCATGCCCATGCGTAATAATTAAAGCCTTAATTTTACTTTCGTTTTCTTTTAAAAATGTATAGTCTGGTATAACATAATCAATACCAAGTAAGTCATCATCCGGAAACATAACACCAGAATCGACAATAATAATTTCATCACCATGCATAACAGTATACATGTTTTTACCAACTTCCCCAAGTCCTCCTAGGGGAATAATTTTTGTATTCATTTAATTTCTCCTTTCAAAATATTTTTTCTCGTTAAAAAATAAAAATTTAATATATTGAATTTTAAAAGAATAACCACTGCCTAATAATTATACAATAATTTTGTTAAAAAAGCAAATGGTAAATTTTATCTTTACATATAGAGTGTGAACCTAATGTTTCCCACTCATCTTTGAAGCCTAAGTGTCTTCAAAGAGAAATATGGAGTCAAGTGTGTCTCCATATTTAAGAATCAGTCATTAAAAAACAAAAAAATACCTTGTATTTACTATAAACATGTGCTATAATATAACTGTCTTGAAGAAAGAGTGGCATAAAAATCCACTCTTTTATATATATTAATTAGGAGGAAATATGACAATAGAAGAAAAAATAAGAGAAATGCTTGAAGGACCAGTCAGAGAAGTAGGAGTAAGAATAGACTCCATAAATCTAGAAAAGGAAGATAATAATTTATATCTAAGAATCGTAATAGATCGTGATGAAATAATTGATATAGATAAATGCGTTGAAGTAACAAATATTATCAATCCAATACTAGATAGAGAAGATCCTATAAAAGAATCATACACTTTAGATGTATCGACAAAGGAGAAGGGAAGATAAAAATGAATCAGAAACAAATGAAAGAATTTATGAAAGCATTAAATGCTATCGCTGAAGAAAAGAAAATAGATAAGAATGTAGTTGTTGAAGCTATGGAACAAGCTATGGCTGCAGCCTACAAGAAAAATGAAGGATTAACTAATGTTATGGCTAAAGTTGATGATGTAACAGGAGATATTAGAATCTATTCGTATAAGACAGTAGTAGAAACAGTAGAAAATCCTGACTTAGAAATATCATTAGAGGATGCTTCTAAAGAAGTAGAAGGAATTGAACTTGGTGATACTATTAAAGATAAAGAATTACCACTTAAAGATTTTGGTAGAGTAGCAGCTCAAACTGCTAAACAAATCGTTGTTCAAAGAGTAAAAGAAGCAGAAAAACAAAGCATATCAGGAGAATTCCAAGATAAAGATGGTGAATTAATGGTTGGAACATTATCAAGAGAAGACCAAAAAAATTACTTTGTTGACTTAGGAAGAGCAAGTGGTATTTTACCAAAAGATCAAATAATACCAGGTGAAAAACTAGTTATGGGTTCATCAGTAAAAGTATATGTATCAAAACTAGAACTTGGACCAAAAGGACCATTTATTATGCTTTCTAGAAGTCATTATGGCTTTGTAAAAAGATTATTAGAAATAGAAGTACCAGAATTAAATGATGGCACAGTAATGTTATATTCAGTAGCTAGAGATGCCGGAAGTAGAACTAAAATAGCTGTTTATACTGAATATAATAATGTAGATCCAATTGGTGCTGTAATAGGTGAAAAAGGAAGAAGAATAGCAGCCGTTTTAAAAGAATTAAATGGTGAAAAAATAGATGTAATATTATATGATAAAGATCCAGTTAAATTTATTACTAATGCTTTAAGTCCCGCTAAAGATATTAAAGTAACAATTAAAGATGAAAACAAGAAAGAAGCATTAGCGGTAGTTGGTGACAACAATTTATCTCTAGCAATAGGTAAGAGAGGACAAAATGTAAAATTAGCTTCTCGTCTTACACATTACAAAATCGAAGTAAAAAGTCAGTCAGCGGTTAATGAAGAAAATGCTGAAGAAGTGGAAGCATCTGAGAAATAAAATGAAAAAAGTTCCATTACGTAGATGTGTTGTAACTAAAGAACAACTACCTAAAAGTGAATTACTTCGTATAGTAAGAGATAAAGAAGGACATATTTTTCCTGATTTAACTGGTAAAGCAAATGGCCGTGGTGCTTATATTAAGAAAGATATAAACGCCTTAAACTTAGCTAAAGATAAAAAAATATTAGAACGTGCATTAGAAGTAAAGATAGATGATACTGTTTATGAAGAGATAGAAAAAATAATAAAATAGGAGGTGATACATATGATGAATGTATCCGAATATGCAAACGATGTTGGAAAGAAAGTATCGGAAATATTAAAATTATGTCAAACCCTAGATATCAAAGTATCTAATGAAGAAGATATGTTATCTGATGATGATATAATTATGCTAGATAATGAAATAGCAAATATGGATGAAGAAGCGGAAGTTGAAGAACTAGAAGAAGAAATTGAAGACTTCGATGATTCTTATGAAGAAGAACTAGAAGAGATAACATCAAATGATAAGGAAGAAGTACACAAGAAAAAGAATTCTATCAAAAAAGATATCAAAAAGAATGATTTTAGGGCTAAAAGAAAAGAAATGTACAAACATAAAGAAAAACTACAATCAAATACTAATACTAATAGTGATGATGTAGTAGCCTACAAAGAAAATATGACTGTAGCAGAATTAGCAGGAGCCTTAAATGTACCAGCAGCAACATTAATAAAAAAATTGATGGCTTTAGGTATGCTAGTAAATATTAATGCTTCTCTAGATTTTGATACTGCTGAAATCTTAGTAGCAGACTTCAATAAAACATTAAAAAAAGAAAGTACTATGGATGAGGTTAATTTTGAAGAATTAGAAATAGTAGATAGGGAAGAAGACTTAATAGAAAGACCACCAGTAGTAACAATAATGGGACATGTAGACCATGGTAAAACAACCCTTTTAGATACCATTAGAAAAACTAATGTAGCAAGTGGTGAAGCTGGAGGAATAACTCAGGCCATTGGTGCTTATCAAATAGATTATAATGGCAAAAAGATAACTTTTATTGATACTCCAGGACATGCAGCTTTTACTGAGATGCGTGCTAGAGGTGCATCAATAACTGATATCGTAATTATTATTGTAGCAGCTGATGATGGCGTTATGCCACAAACTAAGGAAGCAATTGATCATGCTAAAGCAGCTGGTGTACCAATCATAGTAGCAGTAAATAAAATAGATAAACCTACAGCTAATGTTGAAAGAGTATTAACAGAAATGTCCACTAATGGCTTACAACCAGAGGCTTGGGGTGGAGATACCATGTTTGTTAATATCTCAGCAGTAACTGGTGAAGGAATAGAAGATCTTCTAGAAAGAATTTTATTATTAAGTGAAATGGGAGAATTAAAAGCTAATCCAAATCGTTATGCTATTGGTACAGTAATTGAATCTAAATTAGATAAAGCAAGTGGTGTAGTAACTAACTTACTTATCCAAAATGGTACTTTAAGACTAGGAGATCCAATTGTCGTAGGTACAATATCAGGACGTGTCAGAACTCTTAAAAATGATAAAGGTGAAAACTTAGTTGAAGCTCTTCCATCAATGCCAGTATCTATAACAGGATTACCAGAAAGCCCATCAGCAGGAGATAAGTTTATGGCTTTTGAAAGTGAAAAGAAAGCTAAAAAGGTAGCAGAACAAAGACAAGAAATAGAAAAAGAAAAGAAAAATAAACCAAAAACACAGGCTTCATTAGCAGATCTATTTAATAGAAAAGAAGCTGGTGAAAAAGAAATAAATATTATATTAAAAGCTGATGTTAAAGGTAGCGAAGAAGCAGTAAAAAACTCATTACTAAAACTAGACATTGAAGGCATGAAAATAAATGTTATCAGAAGTGGTATTGGTGCTATTTCTGAAAGTGATGTTGTATTAGCAGAAGCATCAAATGCTATTATCATCGGTTTCAATATTAGACCAGATCATAAAATATCTGAAACTGCTAAAGATAAAGGTGTAGATATAAGATTATATGATATTATTTACAAAGTAGTAGAAGAAATGGAAGCAGCTCTAAAAGGAAAACTAGAACCAGAATATGAAGAAGTTGTATTAGGAGAAGCTGAAGTAAGAAAATTATTTAAGTTCTCTAAAGTCGGTACCATAGCGGGTTCTTATGTAACATCAGGAGTAATAAAAAGAGGGGCAAAAGCTAGAGTAATAAGAGATGGTGTAGTAGTAAATGATAGCATAATTGCTACTCTAGCTCGTGAAAAAGATCAAGCTAAAGAAGTAAAACAAGGTTTAGAATGTGGAATAACTATCGAAAACTTTAATGATATTAAAGAAAAAGATATAATTGAAGCATATGAACTAAAAGAAGTGAGGAAGTAGAATAATATGAGAAATGAATTTAGTTCTGAAAAATTAGGAAGTCGTGTACCAAATTGTACAAGAAAAGAGTATAGCGAAATATTAGCAGTACATTTTATTACAGAAGATAGAAATAAAGCTAAAGCACAAAAAGAATATCAAACGAGAGGAACTAAAAAGTATACTAAAGAAGGGATTATAGATAGATTATCTGCTAAACCATATAATTTTAGTTTAATAGCTCCTAGAAAAAGTAGTAGAGATGGTGTAAATTTAACTGGTGATGAACGTTCATACTATTATGGATATTATACTTTAGGAACTGAAAAAATTGCTATTCAACTAAAATATCCAGATGTCAAGAGAATGGCAACTATTGAAGAAATAGGATATAATGATGCCAAAAGTGGTATATCATTAGCGGATCTACCTAAAGAAATAAAAGAAAATAGAGAGTATTTACTAGGATATAAAAAAGCATTAGAAGAATTATTAAATAATAATAAAAATTTAAGAAAGTAGGAATAATATGAAAGAAACAGAAATTAGCATAAATCGTAGAAAAAGTGATTATGTAAAGATAAGTGCAGCATCTATTTCACAATATCAAACAGATAAAGATTTTAGAGAAAAAAGAGATAAAGAAAAAGCTATGAATAAATTAAATACTAGTGGAAATAATCCTATATTAATTGAAAAAGGAAAACAGGATAGATTAGCGGGGTTATTCACAGAAGGAAATCTTTATAATATAGAAGGAATAACTGGAAAGTATAATTTAGTATCATACCACTATGGATATACAACATTAGCAAGTAGAACATTAGCAGTATCAATTCCAGAAAAAAAATATACTGATGATTCGCTAAGGATGATTGGTTATAATGATGCACAAGATGAAAATATTGTTTTTGAAGAATTACCTGAAGCGGTTAGAGAATGCGCAGCCTATCTAGAAGGATATAAATTAGGTTTAGAAAAAAGTAAAACTAAAAAAGCAAAATAAAAGGAGATAATTATGAGTGTAAAATTAGATAGATTAGGACACATCTTTACTGAAGCAATATCGAAAATAATAAATGAAGAAGTAAAAGATGATGATATCAAATTTGTAACCATAACCGCAGTTGATATAACAAATGACTTATCTTATGCTAAAGTATATTTTACTAATCTAATAGACACTGATAGAGAAAAAGTAACTAAAGCATTAAATAGAGCAAGTTCCTTTATTCGTGGTAAACTATTTGATGAAGTAGAAATAAGAAAAATGCCTGAGTTAACATTTGTTTATGACGAATCAATTGAATATGGTAACAAGATAGAAAAGATAATTGATGAAATAAATAAGGAGGAGTAAGTATGAACAATATTATTGACAAAATACAAAGTAGCAATAATATTGTTTTACTTTGTCACAATAATCCAGATGGTGATGCTATTGGTAGTACATTAGCTATGTATCACGCCTTAAAGAAATTAGATAAAGAAGTAGATATAGTAATTAATAAGCCACCCAAAAGATTTAACTTTCTAGAGGGCTTTCAAGATATTAAAGAAGAAAGTAGTAAAGATTATGATACCGCTATTATATTAGATACTGCTAACATAGATAGAGTAAATGATCCAAGTGATATTTTAAATAGAGTAAAGAGAAAATATGTAATTGACCATCATATCAGTAATACCAAATATGGAGATGAAAATCTAGTTAAAGAGCGACCAGCCTGCTGTCAGATAGTATATGAAATAATAAAAGAATTAAATATCGAGATAACCAAAGAACTAGGAGAACCACTAATGACTGGCTTACTTACTGATACAGGTGGTTTCTCTCATCAAGATGTTTTATCAAGTACTTTTGCCATGGCTGAAGACTTAAGTAAAATAGTAAATATATCTCTTCTTTATGATAAAGCCTTAAGAACAATAACTATAAATCAGTTTAATATTAAAAAGATAGCTCTAGATAATTTAGAGTTCTATTATAATGGAAAAGTAGCTATATCATATATAACAGAAGAAGATATGATAAATACTGGAGTAGACCAAAATGACTGTGGTATTCTAGTAAATATCCCTCTAGAAATAGAAGGAATAGAAGTATCAATATTCTTAAGAAAGTATAAAGAAGAAATAAGAGTATCACTTCGTAGTAAACATATTAATGTAAATGAAATAGTAAAAGTATTTGGTGGCGGAGGCCATATTAATGCTGCTGGTGTAACAGTAAAGATGCCTTATGAAGAAATAAAAAAACAAGTACTAGAGGAAGTAGGTAAGAGAATCAATGAATGGAGTATTAGTAGTAAATAAACCAAAAGATTATACAAGTAGAGATATCGTAAATATCATATCTAAAAAGTTTAATACCAAAAAAGTAGGTCATACTGGAACATTAGACCCATTAGCAGAAGGCGTTTTAATAGTACCAATAGGCAAAGCCTTAAAAGTAGCAGAACTACTAACATCAGAAACCAAAGAATATATAGCAGAAGTCATACTAGGTTATGAAACAGATATGTTAGATATAACAGGAACAGAAATAAAAAGAAATATTCCCAAAGTAACTAAAGAAGATATCGAGAAAACACTAAAAAAATATACTACCAAATATCTTCAAGAAGTACCCATGTATTCAGCAGTCAAAGTAGGAGGAAAAAAACTCTATGAATATGCTAGGAATAATATACCAGTAACTCCACCTAGTAAAGAAGTAGAAATATACTCCTTAGATTTACTAGAAGACCCAAAGTATCTAACTAATACCATTGAGTTCAAAATAAAATGTAAAGTGAGCAAAGGAACATATATAAGAAGTCTAATTAGAGATATAGCTTATGACTTAAATACCTATGGAACAATGAAAAACCTAGTACGAACAAAGCAAGGAATCTTTTCACTAGAAGACTCTTGTACACTAGAAGATATTCAAAATGATAACTATAAATTACTTACCATAAGAGAAGTACTATCAAATATTCCTGTAACAATAATAGAGAAAGATACCCTAAAGAAAGTACAAAATGGTATGTCTCTTCCCATCTTTTTTAATTCAGAATTATCATTACTAATAGACCATAAAGGAAGAGAAATAGCTATCTATAAAAAAGAAGGAAATATGGATAAACCATATAAAATGATTGAGGTAAACAATGAATAAAATAAGAGTAATGAATGAACTACTATCCAATAAAATAGCAGCAGGAGAAGTAGTAGAAAAAGTCGTATCAATAGTAAAAGAATTAGTAGAAAACTCCGTTGATGCCAAAGCAACAAATATTAAAATAGACTTAAAAGAAGCCGGTATCCGTGAAATTATCGTAACTGATAATGGTATCGGTATGAATAGAGAAGATGCCCCATTAGCTTTTCAAAGACATGCAACTAGTAAATTATATACCGATGATGACTTATGGAATATATCTTCCCTAGGTTTTAGAGGAGAAGCTCTTCCCTCAATCGCCGCTGTATCAGATGTCATATTAAAAACATGCGATGGAGAAGTAGGAACAATGGTTCATATCAAAGGAGGTAAAATAGAGAAAGTAACAAATTCTGAAGCAAGAATAGGTACTCAAATAACCGTAACTAGTATGTTCTATAATACCCCTGCCAGACTAAAGCACTTAAGAAGTCCTTATGCCGAACTAGCAAATGTTGTCGAATATGTCAATAAAATGGCCTTATCATATCCAAGTATCAAGTTTAGACTAACTAATGACGATAAAGAAATCCTAAATACCGATGGTAGCGGTAATCAATTAAAAGTAATAAAATCAATCTATGGCTTGGATGTTGCTAAAAGAATGTTAGAGATAAAAAATGCCAATGATGACTATGAACTAGCAGGTTATATATCCCTACCTGAAGTAACAAGAGCAAATAGAAATCACATGACTATTCTTGTTAATAATAGAGTAATCAAAAATCAATATCTAAATAAAATAATTAATGATGCCTATTCTTCATTCAAAGAAGACACTCGTTATCCAATTGTTGTTATAAATATAAATGCCGATCCATCCCTAATCGATGTCAATATTCATCCATCCAAACAAGATATCAAGTTTAGTAATTTTGAAGATTTAAAAGTCCTAATCGAAGATACCATCATAAGTACTATTAAGAAGAAAATACTAATACCAAAGATAGAAACTAAAGAAGAGGGACCAGAAGTAACATATCGTAATTTAAGTTTAAATCTAGAAAGAAATAATATAGCACCGAAGGAAGAAGAGAAGACCTATTCAGATGAAGATAAAGAAAGACTAAATAATCTAGTTAACTTTGTTGAAGAACCAAATAACGAGTATGATACAGAAGAAGAAAAAGAAGACTATGCTGAAGAAATAGTCCATGACAAATTACCAGAGTTATATCCAATAGGACTAGCTTTAGGAACCTATATCGTTTGTGAAAATGAAAAAGGAATCTATCTAATTGACCAGCATGCTGCAGAAGAAAGAGTAAACTATGAACGAAATTATTACTTATTATCACATCCTAATAACGATACCATCTCTCCATTAGTACCAATAGTAATAACATTACCCAATAATGAATATATCAAAATAAAAGAAAATCTAAATATAATGGAAGAATTAAATTTTGAAATAGAAGAATTTGGTATTAATTCCTTTAGAGTAATATCTCATCCAACCTGGGTACCAAAAGGAAGAGAAGAAGAGATAGTAAGAAGAATATTTGAAGAAATACTATCTAAAGGTAAAGACTTTACACTAGGAAAGTTTAGAGATAATCTAGCCAAGTTAGTAAGTTGTAAAATGAGTGTCAAGGCCAATACTAGAATAACCAAAGAGGCCCAAGAAGAAATTATAAACAAATTAAGAAAGTGTAATAATCCCTATAATTGCCCTCATGGTAGACCAACGATAATTCATTTTACCATATATGAAATAGAAAAAATGTTTAAAAGAAGTGTTTAAGATACTTCAGAGCCTAAGGTCTCTTTCGTGTTATAGAAAGCCTAAGGTCTTTCTATAATAATTTAGAGCCTTAATAATAAGTCTCTAAATTAAAAATATGTTTGACATACACCATAGATTATGCTATTATAAGTGGCAAGTGGGGTGATATTATGTCATATGAAACAGATGTAATGAGAAATTTAACATTAGCCTTAAGAGAAAACAACAAAAATATCGAAGTACTAAAATATTTATCCTTAGAATTAAGAAGAGCTAATGAACTAAAAGAAATAGAACTAGGTTTAAGAAAAGTAGAAGATTATTCATTTAATCAAAATAACCAAAAGAAGAAGATAAAATAAAAATCTTCTTTTCTTTAAAAAGGAGGACAATATGCATAAAATAATTGTCATAACAGGACCGACAGCAGTAGGAAAAACAAAGTTAAGTATTGAACTAGCCAAAAAATATGATGGTGAAATAATAAATGCTGATGCCGTTCAAGTATATAAAGGATTAGATATAGGTAGTGCTAAAGTAACAGAAGAAGAAAAAGAAGGTATTCCTCATCACTTATTAGATTTTAAAGAAGTAACCGAAGAATATACCATCTATCACTATCAAAAAGATTGCCGTGAAAAAATAAAAGACATTCAAAGCAGAAATAAAACACCCATTCTAGTAGGAGGAACAGGCCTTTATATAAAAGCAGCACTATATGATTACAAATTATCTGAAGAAAAAAGTACTAATACTTATGACAACTTAACTAATGAAGAACTATATGAAGAATTAAAAAAGTTAGATAAAGATATCATAATAGATAAAGACAATCGTCGTAGATTAATAAGAGCAATCAATTATTATAAAGAAAATAACGAATCAATAAATAAAAATAAAACCAATAAATTACTATATAATGTAATCTTTATTGGGCTTACTACAGATAGACAAGTATTATATGATAAAATAAATAAAAGAGTAGATGAAATGATAAGTCAAGGCTTACTCGAAGAAGTAAAATCCTTCTACGACAAAGGTATAAAATCCAAGCCATTACTAAATGCTATTGGCTATCGTGAACTATATAATTATTTAGATGGTAATGGTACTAAAGAAGAAGCAATTGAAAAAATAAAACAAAACTCTAGACATTATGCTAAAAGACAGTATACCTTCTTTAATCATCAATTACCAGTAGTATGGTTTGAAACAGATTATAATAATTTTAACAATACCATAGAAAAAGTAGCTAGTTACATAGATAGTAACTAACTACTTTTATTCTTTTTCAATTAAAAATCTTTTAAGTTCACTAGGCTCTTTATCATTAATAATAATATCATAAATAAGATCAATAATAGGCATCTTAATCTTTTTATTTCTTAATAATTTCTTAATAGATTTAAGAGTATATAATCCCTCAATAGTAGTGCTTTCAATATATTTATTAATTTCTTCCTTACTTTTACCTTCACCAATAATTTTTCCTAAAGTATAATTTCTACTTTTAACAGAAGTACAAGTAAGTAAAAGATCTCCAAAACCTGCGAAAGAAAGAATAGTTTTTTTATTTCCACCAAGAGCCTTAATAAGTGCCTTAATATCATGTAGTGATTCAGTAATAAACATACTACTAGTAGATATAGGATATCCCATACCATCTAACATACCTGAAGCAATAGCAATAACATTCTTAATAGCTCCGCAAATCTCTGTACCAACAATATCTCTAGTATGTCTTAACTTAACATAATCATTTTGCATATATTTTAATAAAACATCTCTAGCAGTATTACTTCTAGTAGCAAGAGTAAGACCAATAGGAACCTTATATACAATATCAACTGCAAAAGTACCACCAGAAATAATAGCAATATTATTAGTATTAATATTCTCTCTAACTACATCATATAAAAATCTACAAGTATTTTGTTCAATCCCCTTAGAGGCAATACAAATAACTTGTTTACTATTATAATATTTTTTTAACTCTTTACTAGTACTATCCAAAAACTTAGCCGGAATAGCAATCATAATAAGTTCAGCACCATTTACAACATCTTTCATATCAGTACTAATAATAATATCTTTAGGTATAGTAAAATCAACTTTATCACTCTTCCCATTTTTAAGTAATATATTTTTTTCCTCTTCACTATTAGTCCACATTTTAATTTTACATTTATTATTATAAAAAACACTAGCAAGTGCCATACCATAAGCACCAGTACCAATTATAGCAACATTCATTTAATAATCATCCTTTCATTAATCTTAATATCAAAATACCCACTAGGAGTTTCAAATATCTTTCTAACTCCATTCTTAGGAAGTATTATTTTATTTTTAGGTAAATCTCCATAAAAGTACAAAACCTTATTATCATTATCACACATAATAACATCAATATTCTCTTTCATAAAAAAAGTATGAATGCTATTACATTTATCAAATAAAAGAGCTTTATCAATATTTCTAGTAAACATAAATCCTTTTAATCTAGAAAAAAAACTTTTACATTCATATAAATCAATATCTTTATTATTATATAACAGCTTCATTCTACCACCTATAACAATTATATATATAAATAATTAAAATATCAAGTCAATTTTATTCACTTCCTTGATAAAAATAGTCATTTATGATAATATATATGTGGAGGAAATAGTATGAATAGAAAAGGGTTCACTCTAATAGAGTTATTAGCAGTAATAGTAATATTAGGAATAATATTGACATTTGCAGTGCCAAGTATAACAAATATATATAAAGAAAGTAAATTAAAAACAGAGGGAATGTTTTTAAATGAATTATCCAAAAGCATAGACAGTTATGTAACATTAAATAGTGATAAGATAGCATTTAACGAAAAAAAGACCGCTACTAAAACAGAAAATAATCAAAGTTTATCTGTAACAGTATACGAAGGTAAAATATCCATAAAAGATTTAATAGATGACCAAATAATAGAAGAAAAAGATTATATAAATCCAGGTAATAAAAATGCTACATGTGATAAGGATAACAAAATAGTCGAAGTATATCGTGACTCTGATTATGTCTATTGTTATAAAGTAAATAAAAATAAATTAAATTGTTTAACTGCTGAATACAAAAACTCATTAGATAGTGATTATGCTATTGATACATGCATATGGAAATAGGAGAATAAAATGACAACAATAATAATACTATCAATAATATTTCTAGTAATTGATCAAATATCTAAAATATTAATAATTAAATTACTAGAACCTAATGAAGTAATAACCATTATAAAGAATTTTTTCTATATAATATATACTAACAATACTGGAGCAGCATTCAGTATTTTACTTGGTAAAAGAATTTTCTTAATAGTAGTAGCTATTCTTATAATAGGAATATTATTATATTATATTAAGAAAAATAAAGTAGATGGAAAATTAAATATCATAGCTTTCTCATTAATAATAGGAGGTTCACTTGGTAATTTAATTGATCGTATAGTAAGAGGCTATGTTGTAGATTTCATATCTATAAAATTAGGAAGTTATAATTTTCCAATCTTTAATATAGCAGATACTCTAATTGTAGTAGGAGTATTTCTCTTACTAATAGAAAATACAGGAGGTAACAAAAATGATAATAGATGAAAACAATGTAGGTATTAGAATAGATAAATATTTAACTGATAATACTGAATACACTAGAAGTAAAATACAAAAAATGATTGATAATGGAAATATATTAGTAAATGGAAAAGAAGTAAAATCAAGTTATATATTAAAAGAAAATGATAAGATTGATATAGAAGAATATAATGAAGAAGTAGATATAGTACCAGAAAATATTCCTCTAGATATTTATTATGAAGATGATGATTTAATCGTCGTAAATAAACCAAGTGGTATGGTAGTTCATCCAGCTCCTGGTAATTATACAGGAACATTAGTAAATGCTCTAATGTATCATACTAATAATTTAAGTACTGTAAATACAAGTATTAGACCAGGAATAGTTCATAGAATAGATGCTGATACATCAGGATTATTATTAGTAGCTAAAAATGATAAAGCTCACAATATTTTAGCAGATGCCATTGCTAAAAAAGAAGTAGTAAGAGAATACATAGCCTTAGTAGAAGGCATAATTCTAGAAGATACCGCTACTATTGATGCTCCAATCGGTCGCGATAAAAATAATCGAAAGAAAATGGCTGTAACCAGTGAAAATTCTAAAGATGCAGTAACTCATATCAGAGTATTAGAAAGATATAATACTGCCACTTTAATAAGATGTAAACTAGAAACAGGAAGAACTCATCAAATAAGAGTACATTTAAATTATATAGGTCATCCAGTCGTAAATGATCCCGTCTATGGTTATAAAAAATTAATAGATAAAGATTTTGGACAAATGTTACATGCTGAAAAATTAGGTTTTGTTCATCCAACAACAAAAGAGTATATGGAATTTACTGCTCCAGTACCAGAAAGGTTTAAAGAAATATTAGAAATATATAAAAATAAATAAAATGAATAAAATTCTTCTTAAGTATTCATAATGAATATGAAAGGAGAATTTTTAATATGTCACGCCATAAAGTAGAAATAACTGGTGTGAATACTGCGAATATAAAAGTATTAACAAATGAAGAAATGTTAGAATTATTTAAAAAAATGAATGAAGGAGATCCCTTTGCTAGAGAAGACTTAATAAATGGTAATTTAAAATTAGTTTTAAGTATTTTAAGAAAATTTACTGGTAAAGTAGATAATCTTGATGACTTATTTCAAGTAGGATGTTTAGGTTTAGTAAAAGCAATTGACAACTTCAATACATCTTATGATGTAAAATTATCAACATATGCTTGCCCTATGATAGAAGGAGAAATAAAAAGATACTTAAGAGATAATAATACTCTTAGAATATCTCGAAGTATAAAAGACTTAGCCTATAAAACATTAAAACTAAAAGAAGAATTATCAGTTGGTGGAAAAGAACCCACTAATAAAGAAATAGCAGAAAAATTAAAAGTAACAGAATATGAAATATCTGTTGCCCTAGATTCCTTAAAAGAACCAGTAAGTATGTATGAGCCAATATATAATGATGGAGGAGATACCATATATCTTTATGATCAAATAGCAGTAAAAGAAGATGAATATGGTTTAGATAATAGATTAGCACTAGATAGAGCAATGAAAAATTTAAAAAAAAGAGAACTAAATATCCTAAAAGACCGCTTTATAGTAGGTAAAACCCAAATGGAAATAGCGGAAGAATTAGGAATATCACAAGCACAAATATCTCGTATTGAAAAAAATGCCATTAATACTATCAAGAAGAATATTAAATAAGCATATACTTAACTAGGTGATATAAATTGAGATTATCTGATTTACAAACAAAAGAAATAATAAATATGACAACAGGTAAAAGATTAGGTTTAATTATAGATGTTATCATAAATGCCGAAGGAAATATAAAGTCTCTTATTTTAGAGGAGAAAAAGATGAAAAGATTATCAAGCCGTGAAGAATATGAATTAGATTGGAAACAAATAGCCAAAATAGGAGATGACATAATACTAGTAAAAGATAAATATGCTGAATAAAGCCTTGTTAAAAAATAATATTTATATTATAATTAACTTAAGGTGATATAAGTATGAATAGAAAAGGATTTACCCTAATAGAACTATTAGCAGTAATAATATTAATTGCTTTAATAGCAGTTCTCATAGTACCAAATATACTAGATACAATGACCAAAAGTAAAGAAGCATCATATCAACTACTAGTAAAAAATATTGTAACATCTGCTAAAACATATTATGAAGAGTGTGAATATGGTGATTTGTCAAATAGAACCAAATATGGAAGTTATGCTTGTAAAATAAATAATAATACTATAACAACAACTTTAGGAACACTTGCTAATACTGGTATACTTGCCGTATCAGATGTTAATTCTGACGGTGGAAAAGTAGTACTAGATCCTAGAGATACTAAAAAAAACATGAGTGCTTGTCAAATAACAATAACTAAAGTAAAATCAAATATAAAAGATGATAATGGAATTACTTCTAATAAGGTAACATACAAAGTAGAAGCATCTTCTGGTAATAACTGTCCAACAACAGAAGAATATAAAAAATAAGAAGGAGAATAATTATGCAGTTAGTAGGAAATAAATGGGATGAAATATTAGATGAAGAATATCATAAAGATTATTTTAAGAAAATAGTACTATACATAAACAATGCTTATAAAGAAAGACCTATCTATCCACCAAAAAGTTATATATTAAGAGCACTATCATTAACTGATTATGATAATGTTAAAGTAGTAATACTAGGGCAAGATCCATATCATGGAACAGGAGAGGCTAATGGGTTAGCCTTTGCAGTAAATCCTGGTGTTAAATTACCACCATCTCTAAAAAATATATATAAAGAATTAAAAGATGATTTAAATATTCCTATATCTGATAAAGGTGATTTAACATGTTGGGCTAAAGAAGGAGTACTATTATTAAACTCTGTCTTAACTGTAGAAAAAGACAAGCCAGCCTCTCATAAAAATTTAGGCTGGGAAAACTTTACTGATGCTATCATCAAAAAGATAAATGAAAAAGATACGCCAGTAGTATTTATTCTATGGGGAAATTTTGCTAAAAGTAAAAAGAGTTTAATAACCAATCCTAAACATTTAGTTTTAGAATCTTCTCATCCATCCCCATTTTCATGTAATTATGGTTTCTTTGGTAGTAGACCATTTTCTAAAACAAATAAATTCTTAAAAGAACATAATCTAAAAGAAATAGATTTTACTGTAAGATAGTATAAAAGAGTAAAATATAGGTACCATATTATTGGTGATAATATGTACTATATAAACTCTTTTTTCTTATATTCATTACTAGGCTTTATAATAGAAAGCACTCTTTTTAAAAATACCATTTTAAAACCAAGCGGTGTTTTAGTAGGCCCCATAACATTAGTATATGGAGTAGGAGGCTTATCTTTATTATTAATAAATAAATATATATTAAATAAAATTTATACCAATAAAATAATAAAATTAATAATGTCATTTATATTATATACCATAGCCTTTACCTTAGTAGAATTCACTTGTGGTCATTTATGTCATTTAATATTTGGAATAGATATGTGGAACTATACTAGTGAAAAATATAATATTGGAAAATATATATGTTTAGAATATATGCCTATATGGGGACTATATGGTCTAACAATAACATATATATTAAAACCATTTCTAGATAAAATAATAAAACAAATACCTAGAGAAGTAACTTATCTATTCATAATACTTCTTTCTCTAGATTTAATAATAACTATATTAACAAAATAAAAAGATTATAACTTAAAATCGTCATAATCATCATCATTCATATCTTTTCTATCAAAGAAAAGTTTTTCTTTATACTTACTAAAAGTAGCAATTATATTACTAGGAAATTTTCTTAATAAAGAATTATAAATAGTAATATTATCATTATAATATTCTATAGCATTGTCTATTTTAATATCAATATCATCAATTTGTTTAGTTATCTTTTTAATTTCATTACTATTATCAATATCATTATATTCTGTTCTTAATTCATTAAGTTCATTTGAAGCTTTAGTAAGAATTCTATATAATTCAAAATTACCAATCTTTCTACTTCTAAGCTTAACAATTTCTCCAAATATTTCTTTCTCACTCTTAATATTACCTTTTATAATAGGAATACTCTTATTAATTAAATCATATTTATTTCTCAAATAAGTATCAATCATACTTTCAACTTCGTTAATTCTAATAATATATTCTTGAAATTTATTATATATAGTAGCATAAAAAACAGCTATAGCACAAGCAAGAACAATAATAATAAAAATACAAATCATTAAGCCTTCCATAAACTCACATCCTAAACAAATTATATCAAAATAATATAAATTTTTCAATATCAAAAATAGATAAAGAAAAAATAATACAAATATCGTATTATTTATGTAAAGTCTTTAATAAAATTAATTGATTCATCAAAAGTAACAAAATCAAGATAAATCATAAGTATTAAGTACCATTCTCCAGTAGTAGGATTAGATACAATAATATGGTCTCTTCCTGATTGTTCAACAATTCCCTCAAAAACCCTATCTTGCCATTTCTCAGATCCAGGAACAGTAACATGGAATTTAGCTTTTTTACCTCTATTCAATCTAAGAATATTCTCAATATAAGATTGTTCTGACGTAATAGGGTTAACAGTGGTTTGCGATTGCTCATAACTTGGAACAGATTGCTGATTAGGAATAGTATTATTATTAAGTCCTACTCCTGGAAAAACCGGATTTTGATAATATCCATTATTCATAATATCACCCTTTCTATTAATATATATGAATAAATTTTTACACTATAACCAAAAAATATGTCAAGTATAAATTGGTTACTTTACAATAAAAGAAAATCTAATTATAATAAAAATGAGGTGAAATGAAGTGAAAATAAAGATAGGACTTTCTAATAGACATGTTCATTTAACTAATGAAGATGTAGAAATATTATTTGGTAAAGGATATAAATTAACTCCAAGAAATTATTTATATCAACCAGGACAATTCGCTACTGAAGAAACAGTAACTCTAAAAACAAATAAAAATATTAAGGAACATGTTAGAATAGTAGGACCAACTAGAAGTTATACTCAAGTAGAAGTACTAGAGGAAGATAAAGAATATTTTGGGATAAATCCTCCTGTAAGAAATTCCAAAGACTTAGAAAATTCTGAATCAATGACTATAATAGGTCCAAAAGGAGAAATAACAAAAGAAAATATATGTATAATTGCTAATAGACATATCCATATTAATACTAGAGATAAAGGAAAATTAAAAGAAGACGATATTGTCACAGTAGAAGTAAACTCTACCATCTTAGATAATGTCCATATAAAAATTGATGATTCATTCAAGACAGAATTACATATCAATAAAGATGATGCAATAAAACATAATATAACAAATGAAAGTGTGGCTATATTAAAGGAGGATTAAAATGTTCTCACAAATAAAAAAAATAACCAAAATGGCAAAGAAAGAAGTAATTAATAAAGTAATTACTTCTCTTTTTATTCAAGGATTAGCCTTAGTAATACCAGTATTTTGGAGTAAAACAATAACAGAAGTAACAGATGCAAATTATAAAGTAGGATATTATTTAATAATTATAACTTTATTACTATCTTTATTCTATTACTTATGGTCTTATCTAAATCAGAAAACATGGTATACATTATATAACAAAATATATATAGAATATACCAATGCTACTATATCAGAAACCAAAAACATAAATAAAATAAATCTAGGAGAATATACCAATATACTGAATAATGATATAGATATAATATGTAATTTTTTATGTAACTTAGTAACTAGAATACTTCAAATAATAGAATTCTTTATCATATATGCCTACTTTATAAGTTTTAACTTTCCCATATTCATATCAACAGTGATAGTATCAATATTAATGTTAATAATATATATAAAGGCTGGAAGTTTAGTTCAAAAATTAAATATAAAAAGAAAATCAACACTAGATAATAAAACCATCATGTTACATAAATTATATTCTTCATTAGCTAATAAAAAGAATAATATAAATAGTATAATGAATCTATTCAATAAAGATAATAAATCATATCTAAAATATAATCATAAATATAATGTAATAATACAAGGAATAATATATTTAGTACTAGGAATAATAGAAGTATCTAGATATGCTATAATATTTTATGCTATTTACTTAGTAAGTATAGGAAACATAGAAATAGGTACAATATTATTAATATATAGTTATTATGATAAAATATTAACAAACTTTGAAGTATTAGGAACAATAACTGCTGATTACCAAAGTTTTAATGTATCATTAAATAGATTAAATAAAGTAACAATGAGAGAAGTAATTGCCAAATAAAAACAACTATGATAAAATTATAGTCGTGATGTAAATGAAAAATATATTAATAAAAATAATAAAAAAATATCAAAGTATTCCCTTTAAATCTCATGATAGTTGTAAATTTATACCAACATGTTCTAACTATATGATTGAAGCACTAGAAGAACATGGCCTAATAAAAGGTTTATTTTTAGGAACAAAAAGATTATTAAGATGTAACCCTTTTACTAATGAAAAATATACTTATGATCCAGTACCAAAGAAAAAAAACAAACTATAAATAGTTTGCTTGAATATCATATGGCAGGGGATGAGAGAATCGAACTCCCAACAGTGGTTTTGGAGACCATTATTATACCATTTAACTAATCCCCTAATAATTGGTACAACTAAATGATATCATAATTTAAAACATTTGTAAACAAAAATAATAAAAAAAATATAAATAGTTAAGAGCTATTTATATTCAATATTAATCATTTTAGCATGTACTGCAACTCTTTTAGTACCAGTATTATCACAAGTAGATAAAGTAAGAATTTTATCATTTTCACTGACATCAATACCAAAGTTATATATACTTCTACTTTTTAGAGTAGATAAAAATTTACTATAAGGTTCAGATTTAAAATTAGTTTTTAAATAATAAGTCTCTGGATCAACAGTATATATAGAAAAAACTTTCCAAACACTATTTGAAGTAGGAGTAGATATTTTAATATAATAATTACTACTATTACTTAGATAGCCATTATATAACATGTTAGGAATAGAACCAAACATTGTTTTATTATTCATATTATGTCCATATATAATAGTATTTTTACCGAAGTCTTTAAAATTAACACGATAATCAGCAAAAATCCATCCACCTTGATTAGCAGTTTTATTAAATGCATGTGATAAATAATAATCATTGTCTGTTGATTGAACAACAGGATAATTAACTTTTGTACCTTCAACTTTAATCCAGCCAACAGTGTCAGGGTTCTTTTTTAAAAGTTCATTAAAGTCAACATTCATAAAAGGAACATTCATATAATCCCAATAGTCATTTGGATAATAAACATTAGTGTTATTATTGCTTGTTTCTTCAGTATTAGGAGTTTCTGGCTCAGTAGGCTGAGTTTGTTCTTCTTTTTTAGTTTCTTTTTCAATCATTTCGGTAGAATTAATTATTTGTTCAGATAAATATTTGATTTTTAATCCTTGTACATACCATCTGCTAAATAAAAATACACAAATTAAATATACACTAAGTGAAGTACCAATAATTGCCCAAGATAACTTTTTGTTTTTGCTATTCTTAATAGTGGCTCTTTTTTTCTTACTAAATATAAATGATATTCCAATTATAAAATACTTAGGAATAAATATAACTATATTAAAAAGACCAATCAAAAAGTATTTAATAAATTTAATAGTATATAGAAAGATAGATTTAATGCCTAATATAAAATAACTAAAAAAAGCCATAATTATCTCTCCTTCCTATTCTTTAACATAATTATAACACATAAAACTAAAAAAATATATTATTATTGTAATTATAATGAAAATATTGTATAATACATTTGAAACGAGGTTATATAAATATGAATGATATAAAGGTAGGAGATAGACTAGAAATACATTGTTACAAACATAATGGAAAATTACATAGGCAGTGGGATGAAGCAGTAGTACTAGAAATAAAAGACGACTATATTGTTTTTGGTAATAATAAAACAACAGTAGTAGATTCAGATGGAAGAGTATGGAAAACAAAGGAACCGGCAATAATGTTCTTTTATAAAGATAGATGGTTCAATATAATAGGGCAATTAAAAGATTATGGAATATATTTTTACTGTAACATAGCAACACCATATATAATTGACGAAAAAGTAATAAAATACATAGACTATGATTTAGATTTAAGAGTTTTCCCTAATGGAAGTTTTAAAATACTAGATCGAATGGAATATCGTTATCACAAAAAGCAAATGCATTATTCCAGCAGATTAGATTTTATATTAAAATATGAATTGGGTAATCTAATTGACATGGTAAGAACTAAAGAAGCACCATTTAATAAAAAAACAATAGAGATGTATCATCAAAAGTATGTTGAATTGGTAGAAAATAATAAAGAATAACAATAAATGAGATTAATATTTAAACTTGCAATCAAAAAAAATTAAAAAAATTCAAAAAAGACTTTACAAGTTGGTAATTAAGTGATAAGATATTATCTGTCGATGCGAAAGAGTGTCGAAGTTGTATCTTTGAAAGAAAATTGGAAACATTTTAATAGTCAATGCATAATATAATATGTATATATAAGACTGGTTAAATTGTTTTTTTATTTTACTTTTTACTTGCTTTACTTAAATTAAGTAAAAAAAGAAAAAAAGTAAAAAAAACAGTTGACAATGTCGAATATATTTGATATATTATTAATGCACTTGTGAAAAAGATGCAAAAGAGATTGTTCTTTGAAAACTGAGCAAAATGTCAATTTGAGTAGCTAGGAATTAAAACTATGAATAAATAATTAAAATATATTTTTATTGAGAGTTTGATCCTGGCTCAGGATGAACGCTGGCGGCATGCCTAAGACATGCAAGTCGAACGAGATGGCCCAGTGAAGGTTGAGTGCTTGCACGAGACTGAATCTGGATTCCCATCTAGTGGCAGACGGGTGAGTAACACGTGGGTGACCTACCTTTTCGTTGGGGATAACAGTTGGAAACGATTGCTAATACCGAATAAAATGTAAGAGTCAATTTTACATTGAAAGGAGCCTTTAAAGCTTCGCGATTAGATGGGCCTGCGGCGTATTAACTAGTTGGTGAGGTAATGGCTTACCAAGGTGACGATGCGTAGCCGAACTGAGAGGTTGATCGGCCACATTGGGACTGAGACACGGCCCAAACTCCTACGGGAGACAGCAGTTAGGAATATTCGTCAATGGAGGAAACTCTGAACGAGCAATGCCGCGTGAGTGATGAAGGTCTTATAGATTGTAAAACTCTGTTGTATGGAAAAAACGACTAGGTTAGGAAATGAACTTAGTGTGATGGTACCATACCAGAAAGCCCCGGCTAACTACGTGCCAGCAGCCGCGGTAATACGTAGGGGGCGAGCGTTATCCGGATTTATTGGGCGTAAAGCGTGTGTAGGCGGTTTATTAAGTTTAAGATTAAAGCCCGGGGCTCAACTCCGGTAAGTCTTAAAAACTGGTAGACTTGAGTACGGTAGAGGCAAACGGAATTTCTAGTGTAGCGGTGAAATGCGTAGATATTAGAAGGAACACCAGTGGCGAAAGCGGTTTGCTGGGCCGTTACTGACGCTGAGGCACGAAAGCGTGGGGAGCAAATAGGATTAGATACCCTAGTAG